>Ga0163154_10003062_pt1 | contig 23750 bp, 28 predicted proteins | sample OliLakLV19MP9P1_FD_148649 | JGI IMG/M metagenome (GOLD analysis project Ga0163154, IMG submission 148649) | Freshwater microbial mat bacterial communities from Lake Vanda, McMurdo Dry Valleys, Antarctica - Oligotrophic Lake LV.19.MP9.P1 | ecosystem: Environmental > Aquatic > Freshwater > Lake >... | reverse complement strand
GCGCAACGGATGCAGCAGCGCATCCATCTTGACCCGGCGTGGTGGTGGCACAAAGGTGAAACGCTGCCGCATCTGGAAACGCTCAAAGCGGCAGTGTTTGCCGATTATCGCGTTCAGGTGCGCTATGAACGCGGCGATGGGGAAGTAAGCGAACGTATTCTTGAACCCTACAGCCTCGTCGCCAAAGCGAGTGTGTGGTATCTCATCGCGCGGCGCGATAACGAGCTGCACACCTACCGCGTCTCGCGTTTTAGTAGGGTCGAGGTGCTGGACACCCATTTTGAGCGTGATGAAGCGTTTGACCTAGCTCAGTATTGGCACACCCACGCCAGCGAGTTCGTCGCCAATATGCCAACCTTCGCGTTCACGCTGCGGCTCACCGCCGCGAGGCTGCAATTCCTGAACTGGTATGCGTCAGGGCGATTCACGATCCGCGACACCAGTCCCGATGGGGCACACCTGATGATCGATTTACTGTTCAGTTCCCTTGAGGAAGCACGGATGCTGGTATTGGGGCTGGGGACCGATGCCGAGATCATCGAGCCGGAAGCACTGCGCGAAGCGGTGCTTCTGCAAGCGCAGCAGATCGTGGCAGAGTTTTTGCCTGAGTAAATCATTTTGCTGAGTATCGTTTTCTCTTCAACAGTAGAGTTCGATAAAGAGGATGTCTCATGCTGAATAAATCCATTGCCTGTCCGAAGTGTGGGCGAGCCGACGTTATTCGCAAAGTTACGTCGATTGTCGATGAAGGCACGACTTACACGGATTCAAATCGGCTTGGCATGTCGATCAGCGGCGATGATACGCAGTTTTATACTGGTTTTGGACGTTCCGTTTCTCGTACAGAGCTTGCATCTGCGCTTGCACCGCCTCAAAAGCCAACGCAACCATTTCGTCGGGGATGGTCAGGGATTTTTCTAAACTTTCACTGGAACTGCGCGGGTTCAATTCTTGGATTGATGATCGTTGGCGCGGTATGTTCTTTACCATTGCTTTACACGACGTACCGCGAAAATCCGCTGCTCATCTTCGTCCCGGTGGTCATCCTCCTTTTCGCTGCAATCGTGCTGATCCGGTGGGCGTGGTTATCCAGTCGGCGTGAGACAAGGACGCTGCGTGAAGCCGAGGCGCAGTATCCGCTGCAAGTTGAGGCGTGGAAGCGCGCACTTGAACGTTGGAAACAGCTCTACTACTGCCAGCGCGATGATGGCGTGTTTATCCCTGCACAAGCGCGACTCATTCCCGTAAACGAGATGCGTGCGTTCCTCTATGCATCCGACAAGAAGAAGCGCTGACCCTCTCGTATTTTTTTGACTCCTCGCAGCGCAAAAAACCCTTCATAACCATGCATACCGTTCATCCACGGCGGGACGGTATGCATGGTTTTTCATGCCCCGTACACAAAACCCGGAATCCTCCATCTGGCGACCGGAATCCTCCTATCCCCAAACTGGAATCCTCCGGCGGTTGACGATCCCGGCTTTGCTACCCTGAGAGTGTTACCCGCTTAGACCTCAGGAGGGTCGTCTCGTGAAGAAAGTCCTGTTTTCGCTGTTCGCGGCAGCCTGCGTGCTGCCCATCGGGAGCGCATTCGCGCAGTCGCACAGCGTCGGTGGCAGTCGCCCCGACGTGACCGCCTCGTCCACCATCTTCACCCCCGGCGTACAGGCGTCGTCCATCGTTTCGGACGTGACCGCGTTCAGCGTCGGATTGGACGTGACCGCTTTTTCCGCCCCGGTGCTGCCCGTGATCGACGTGCAGGCGTCGTAAGTCCCGTTTCCTGACCCTGCCGCCTTCGTCCGTCTGGGTGGAGGCGGTGAGGTTGTGTAACCGTTCAGACAAGGAGTTCATTCGTGGATCTCAGTACCGCCATTCAGGATTTGTTCGGAGATATTCAGGATGTGGCGCAGATCATCGCGCCCATCGCCGCGATCATCGGGTTTATCGGGCTCGGCATCATGTACATGGGTTCCAGCTGGCCCCTGATCGGGGACTGGAAGCGCGACAATCCAAAAGCCGCCAACCAGGTCGTGATCGGTCTCCTGTTCGTCGTCTTCGCCTCCAGCGTCACCGCGCTGATCACCTTCACCTAACCCATTTCGTCCGCTGGCGCGGAGGTGTCTGCCTCCGCGCATTTTTGCATGGGAGGCTGCCCGATGGCTGCCGACTTCAAATCGCACATCCTCAGCCGGGACGAGAAGGGCTTTGGCGGCGTGCCGTTCAAGCGGCTCCTGTTCGGCGGCATCGCGGGCGGTTTCACCTACACACTGTGCCGCTTCGCGCTGCCCAATCTCGCCATTTCCGCTGGCATCGTCGTCGCGCTGCTCGTGGTCGTGCTGACCGCGCCGCGCGGCGGGCTGCCGCTGTGGATGCGACTGTGGCTGAATATGCGCGGGTCGCTGCTGCTCGCCGCCGCAACGCACCCAAACGGACTGGCGAACGAGCTGGCGAAGCTGCTCAACCTCTCGACCGATACCGCCGTGCTGGACGGGCGCGCAGTCTTCGCCGCGCCCGCCGGACTGGTCGAAGTCGATTTGTCCGAATGGGTGACGTTCGCCCGCGCTCGTGACCTGGACAAAGGCGATGGGCTGGTGTTCGTCAACGCGCCTTTAGGTGCGCAGACGCTGACAGAGGAGGCACTGTGACTCAACTTCGCTCGTTTCTAATCGAGCCGTTCGACATCATGCTGCACGCGACCGATGAGGGTGCCACCGCGCTGCAAGCTCGCTTCTCGACCTGGCTGCGCACGCTGTCGGGCGAAGCGCGCTTCCTGTGCTGGCAGATGCCCGCCACGCTCGACGGCAAGATCGCTGCGCTCGACGATGCTGAACTCGATACCGACGACGAACAGCGGCGCGACCTGCTGATCGAGTACCGCCGTGAGTACGAGCGCATGAATGCTGGTGCGGAGTATCAGCGGGCGCTGTGTGGGATGGCGCTGTGGAATGACCAGAATCCGCGTGCGATTGCGGGCGGCTTGTCGTCGGCGTTCGACACGCCTGTGACCGAAGCGGCCTTCCCGGCGCTGTTCGAGGGGCGCTACGAGCTGCGTGACCGTCCCTTCTGGCATCTCGCGCCGTCCGGTCGTCCCGGTGGGCGTCCGTATTGGGCGGTGTTGACTTCGTATGAATTCGCACCTTCGACATGGAATTTCTTCCGCCCCTTACCGCCGCTGCTGCGCCTCAACTTTCCGCTGGCACTGGCGGTGGACATCCCGAAAACCTATGACCGCAACGCCGCCATTGATGCCATCGAGAGCATCATTCAGGCATATCAAGTCCATCTGGCGGGTGTGCGAGGCGAAGACAGCCGTTCGGTACAGCGCGTGACCGACTGCCGCCGGGCGCTTCAGGAAATCAACAACGGCGATGCCCTCCACCTGGTGCAGATCGCCGTCGCGGTAGCAGCCGATGATCTGGACACGCTCAAAGAGCGCATCGCGGCGGCGGTCAATGAAACGCGGGCTTGGTTCTCGCTGCGCCAGGAAGTCGGGGAACTGCTCTCGCGGGCGGTCAGCTTCTTCACCGCGAAGCGTACCAAAGATATCGCGCTGCCGACCACGACGTGGCCGGTGACCTCGCGTGAACTGGCACTGATGCTCGCGCCGCTCGGCTACCGCAAACTCTCGACCACGGACGGCGTGCTGCGCGGCGAAGCGGTTGGCGGGGCGTATCCGGTTTTTCACAACTCGTGGCGCGACAAACGCGCCACCCATGAAGTCTGGGTCGGGCAGTCAGGCTACGGCAAGACGTTTGCGCTCAACTGCTATCTCACCCGTGAATATGCCGAAAACGGCATCTCGTTTGACATGCTCGAACCGATGGGACACGGGCGGCACATCGCCGAAGCCTTCGGCTTGCCATGGTATGTGCTGAGCGCGAAGGCGACCAAGCTCAATCCGCAGGATGTGATGTTCCCGACGCTCTTGGAACAGGTCAGCCACACCACGCGCTTGTACGAAACCGTTCTCGGTCGGCCACTTTCGGGCGGGCAGCGCGAGAACCTGGAACGCGGGCTGCTCGGCGAAGCGCTGGAAACGCTCTATCGCGGCTTTCCCGACCTGACGCGAGTCTCACCCGATCTCGCGCCGACCTGCGAGACCGTCTGCGATGTTCTCGCTTCGCTGGGTGATAAGCCCGCGATGCAGGGGATCGCGCGTGACCTGGCGGATGAGATTGCGGGGCTGTGTACCGGATCGGGTCCCTGGTCGTCGTTCCTGAACGGGGCGACCAACATCGACCTGACACGCGGCGGACGGGACTGGATCAGCCCGCGTGTTTTCTCTTTCCACGAGCTGGAAGGCGATCCGATCCTGCAAGCGCTCGCCTACACGCAGGTCTTGAGCGCCATTCGCCGCGACAGCTTGATCGACGAGCAGCCGCGCATCATCGCGGTCGATGAGGTTTACCGCCTGATGCGCCATCCGTCGCTGTTGGACTTTCTGATCGAGGCGGCGAAGACGTTCCGAACCCGCAGAAAAAAGGCGGTCATGATTGATCAACAAATGAGCGTCTTCCTTGAGGGGAAATCCCGCCTCATCTTCGAGAACTGTCCCATCCGCGTGATTTTCTCGCAGCGGCAGGGGATGAACGTCTTCCGCGACGATGCCGCCTTCGCCCACTTCAACCAGCAGCACCGCGACATCATCGCCCAACTGCCGCGTTTCCATTTCGTGCTGGACATCCAGGACGAAGGGCTGTGGTACCTGTTCGGCAAGGCGACGCCAGGGGAACTGGCGCGTTTCCGCACTACATAGACGAAAGAGAAGGAGCAATGTCATGCCGACCAAAACGACGGCAGCCGCGCCGTGGCAAGACCTCGAAAAGCAGGCGTACCACGCCTACCGGGAGTGGCACATCTGGCTTGCCTTACGCGAACGAGAGCTATCCATGCGACCTCTGGTCGCCCGTGGTAGCGCTGGGCGGGCGGACAAACGCGCGCCAGGTGCTGCGCCAGCTTCTCCAGCAGTTGAACGCCCGAAAGAGGAGATGACCTGATGAAACTGGTACTGACACACACGCCGGCACAGGCGAAAACGCTGACCGACATTCTCGGTGAAAACTGGCGGGTCGAACCGTGCTACGGCATGGTGCGCGACCTGCCCACGAACGAATTAGGCATCGATATCGAGAATGACTTCCGCCCGACGCTGACCATTGCAGCGGGCAAAAGCAATCTCGTGCGCCGGCTGATGAAGGCGATCCGCGAGAGCGAAGCCATCTACACTGCCACACCGCCCACGCTCGAAGGCGAAGCGATGGCGTGGCATGTGCTGGCGCTCTCGGCGGACGCGAAGGATAAACCCATCTACCGTGTGACTCTGCCTATGCTCACGCCGGATGCGATCCGCGCGGCGTTCGCTGCGCCGCGTCCACTGGACGTGAACCGCATCGAAGCGCACATGACCCGTCGCATCATCGAGCGGCTGGATAACTGGAGCGTGAATGCGCAAGCACACAAGGCGCTCGGCTTCAAGACTTCGCTCACCTACGACAATATGTTCGCGCTGCGGCTGATCGGTGAACGCGAGCGCACAATCGCCGCGTTCACGCCACAAACCAGGTGGCGCGCATCCGCCTCATTCGAGCAGGACGGCACACGTTTCACCGCGTCGGTGATGAATACTAAAGGCGCACCACTCACCATGCGCAACGAGGAACAAGCGTCGCAGTTGCGCACGCTGCTTCAGCACGGGGCATTCTGGGTAGACAAGACCGGTCAAGTCACGAAAACGCACCCTGCGCCCGCTGTGCTCACGCTGCGCATCTTAATCGAGTCCGCCGAACGCGACTCGGGGCTGACCCCGGAACAAGTGCTGTCACTTGTCAGCACGCTGTACGAAGTTGGCTGGATCATGCATCCTGACGCGGAATTACCTGCGGCACTCAGCGAAGCGGCAGGAGCGTACGTCCGCCGCGAATACGGCACGGACTATGCCGCGCCTGATGCGGTTGTCACCGCCGGGATCGCGCCTGCGGATGTGAACCGCGTCCCGGAAGACCTGCCCGGCGACGGTGCGGCGCTGTATGCCCTCATCTGGAAACACTTCATCGCCGCGCACATGGCTCCGGCACAGGAACGTATCACCGGGGCGCGCATCCTGGTGGGTGCGACGGTTGGCAAACCCTATCCGCTCGAACTGCGAGCGACGGCGGCACGGCCGTACTTCGACGGCTGGCGGCGCGTGCTGCCTACACCTAACGCCGATGAGCCAACGCTACCCCAATTCGCACAAGGCAGCACGCTTCAGCTCGCCGAAGTCGTCGTCGAGACGGTGACCAGCAAACCGCTGCTCCGCTTCACCGGCGCGGGGCTGGTCGGTGCGCTGACCGATACCGGGCTGAAAGTAGAGGATGCGGTGACGGCGGTCGAAGGGCTGCTCACGGTGGAATATGTGGCTGGCGATGACGACCAGACGCTGACCGAAAACGGGCGCATCGTGTCCGCCTATCTTGCGGATACGTTCGACGAACTCACATCGCCCGCTTACGCCGCCCACTTGCACGCGGAAATTGTCCGTATCGCATCAGGTGAACGCGGACGATTGGCGGTGCTTCGCGCATGCTGGTCGCGTTTTGGGGATACGCTGCGTCCGTCAGTCCCACCTGAATCCTCCGCACCAGCGGCGTCGCACAAACCCATCGTCCTGCGTCCGGTCGAGGAGGTCTAGCCGATGAGCCAATCGACACCGCCTATCGAGTGGGACGACCTGCCACCGCCGCCCGACCTCGACTTTTCGATGCCCGACGATCCGTTTCCGCCCGGTTTTTTCGAGGACACGTTCGACTACCGGCCTGACGACGACCCGTTCATGCCGTTTGAGCAGCCGACCAGGGCGGAAACCACTGCACCCGCGTCCGCCGCGCCGAACTATAACGCCGATGAGGGCTGGGGCTGGCACGATGCCAGTCTCGTCGCGGTCGGGCGCGTGCTGGAGGACGGCGAGACCGAGCAGTACAGCATCGGCGCGGTCGATCTGTACGCCAACGTCCAAACCGGCGATCTCGGCGGCAGCTACATCGATATCGAGACGTTCGATGATATCGATGCCGCCGCCGCCTACTACCACGAACTTCAGGATGATATTCACACGCGCGGACTGCTGCCGTTTCAGCTCGTCGATTACGCGAGCGAACGCGCGGCGGAACGTGCCGCTGCTCGCGGTGAACTCGCCCCGGAATGGCGCGGCGCGACCGATGTCGAGTACGCCGCATATGATGAAATGCGCGCCATCGATGCGCCGAACGCGCCCGACCTGCCGCCGGATGATCTCGATCTGGATGCGATTTTCGCGGGGGATGTGCCTGACCTGGCTGACGTGTTCGCGGACGAGGAATCGCCAACACCATCCGCCGATGAACTCTCCACCTTCAAAGCGCTACGCGACATCGGCATCGCCGCTGACAGCTTCGACCCGGACGCAGACCCGCCGCCTTTCATTGATCCCGATACCGGGACGGCGTACTGGATTGGCGTATTTCAGCCGGATAAGAATGACCCGGACAATGCCATCACCAGCATTCTGTCGCTCGGACGCGACCCGGACACGGGCGAAATGGAAGCCCAGCTCGCGCCCGTTGTGCCGGGCGACTGGGACAAAGCCTATGGCGCGGCGGAGTACCTGCTCGGTGTCGTCGAGCGCGGCGGCATCGAACGCGCCTTCGAGACCGCCGAAGGCATGGCGCTCGCTACCGACCAGCGCGAGCTTTGGGGCACAGAGCGCGGGCTGCCGCTCGAACCCGACACGGCACAGGAACTCGCGGACTACACCCGCGAAGAATGGGAGATCGACCTATGAGCGATGGCACCCGCAATTTCTCGCTGCGCCTGACGGCGGACGATCATCTCCGGCTCGAACAGATTGCCGCCCGTTTCGCGCTCGACCGCACCGGCGTGCTGCGCCTGCTCATCCGCCGGGCAGCGATTGGGCTGGCAGGCGACGGCTGTTTCACCATCGTGGGGCGCGGTCGCTCCCATCAAGTCCCTGTACGACTGAAGGATGAAAGGGCTGCTAATGACGCAGGCTAACCCACCGCAGGATCATCCCGAATGGGATGCGTATGACGACTACACCGGACCCGAACCGGAACGCATCATCGATGATCCGGCGCTGCCCGTGACCCTGCACGGGCAACTCGTGCCGATCAACGACGAGGAATACTACGTCCCCAACTTCCGAGATGCGGACGGCGTGGTGCACTTCTTCGCGCCTACCGACGTATCGGTTCAGCCCGACCTGAGTGACCTCTCGCACGAGCTGCGCTACTACCGCATCGCTGAAACGGAAGACGGGCGCATCGTTCACGATTCGCACTCAGTTATGCCGCTGGAACGCGCCAGCGAGTATCCGTTCCCGCGCAGCACACTCGAATGGATGCTGATGCACGACGAACTCGACAGCGCCGTCGATCTGGCGCACACGACCGCGCAGTCGCACGGCTTCACGTTCCCGGAAGCGCTGCCGCCGCTCGACACGGGCGTGCGCTACGACTTCGCAGGCGGTATCGAGGACAACGGCAGCCCGGCACTGCTCGCGGTCAAGAGCTGGCGCGAGGGGGGCGCGGATCGTGAGCAGCGGCTGACCATCGCCAGCTACGGCATGGCGGCGGCGCTCGATGTCGATTTGCGCGAATTGAACGAGGTGCGTGACGGGTTCGGCTTGCAGACGGCAATGAACCTTGTCGAGAGCATGGCGGTGGCGAGCGGCTATCTGCATGACGGGCGGGAAGACACACGACTGTTCACTGAAGGTCCGCCCGACCCATTCACCACGAATGCGGAACGGGATCGCGCTGCTGAAACGTTCAGCCGTGATTACGGCGATCTGGATACGCAGGAACTGTCCGCCGTCGAACGTGCTCCATCGGACAGCACCTACACGCAGTGGGCAGCGGATGCTGAACGCAAGCGAGCGGCGAATGCTTCGCTGGAAGGCGCAGCGTGGTTCGAGGCGACGTTTGCCGATAACCCAGAGATCGATCTGCTCACTCCCGTTGATGCCAGCGTGAACTATGCGGTTGTGGTGACGGATACCGATCCGTGGACGACTGAGCTTGCCGTCGAGAAATACTGGCGTGAGCCGGGCGGCTTCGTTGGCTCAGACTCACTCACTATCGACACCTACGACTCGGACGACGAGGTGCAGCGCGATGTGGCGGAAGCAGCACGCGCCACGCTGCTCGGCGTTCACCAGGAACGCGGTCTGGAAGCGATGATGCAACGGGCGGAACTCGACGCGATGGAGAACGGATATCTGGACGGCGACCGCGCCGATACGCGGCTGTTCCGTGAAGGTCCGCCGGATCGCTTCGAGACGCTGGCGCACCGTGTGGAGGGAACGATCAATCCGTACTGGAACACCAGCGGCGAACGGATCGAGAGTTCGCCCGACGAAACGCAGGAACTACCCGCCATTACGTCAGAGCGCGTGTACCTGCTTGATGAGGCAGACATGGCACAGCCTGCACCGGATAGCTGGGACGAACTGGTCGCGGCACAAGAGGACGAAGAACCTGTGCGCGAAGCCTACTACTGGCAGATGCACTACCGCCCGGTCGAGACGCCGGACGGCGAAGCGCTCGGTACGGCGCTGTTTGTGACCGAGTTCCCCCAACTGCCGCCGGACTTCAACGACTATATCGACAAGCACGGTATGGACGACACGGTGTACCCGACCGAGGCGCGCACGCTAGAGATGGCGCACTTTGCTACAGAGGCGGACGCCGCAAAGTTCGATGCAGAGTTTCGCGGCTATCTTGTGCCGGGGCTGCTCGATGGACCGGAACTCGCGCCGGAGGTGGCAAAACTCGAAGGACTGTCCGGTGAATGGCGAGACATGGACTATGGCGAGATTGTCGACTACATGAGCGGTAAACGGACGGTCGTGCGGGAAGAAAGTGAGTGGCGGCTGCACAATCCGAATGCGGAGCGGGAGGCGGAGTTACAAGTAAACACCGATGAAGCGCAAGACAATGACATCGCATTTTAGAAACAATACAGGGTGGCTACGCCACCCTGTATCTCAAGCCAGCAGGGTGTGAATTTCGTCGATAACCGTGGGTGCACTAGGTTGCCAGGCAAGCTCATTCTGCGCCTGCTTACTCGAAACCCGCAGGGTGGTCGCCAACAGAAATGCGATCCGTCCAATAATGGGAGCAGCCTCGCTCGGTGTCCACGCAGTAAGTTTGGCACCCACTCTTAGCGCGATTTCCTCACTGAGGCTCACCATCGGCAGTGACTCTCCAGCGGCAGCGTTGAAAATAGTGTGTGAGGGAGAGTTTTCAAGTGCAAGGCAATAAAGCATTGCCAGATCATCGACATGTACGAAATTCCACTGATTGTCCCCAGGCAGAACGTATCCTGCCACTCCTTTTTCACGGGCATGATCCGTATAGCGTCGCAGGATTCCCTGTTCACGCCCATACACGAACGATGGACGGATGATCGTGACGTGCACGCCCTGACCGACTTCATCGAGAACCCTCTCTTCAATCTGGGCGCGGAAATTGTCAGGATTCGTGGGATGATACTCGTCAGCAACGATGCCACCTGTGTCGCCAACCACCGAAGCACCGCTGGTATAGATGAACATCTTCCGGGTGCCGCGCATCGCATTCAGCATCGCGCCCACACTTTCCTGCTCCCACCGCTGGGCATCAGGTTCACGACTGACCGCTGTGTGAATGACCGCATCACAGGTGTTTACAGGAGCAGCAAGGCTTGATGCATCTCTGAGGTCGCCCCGATGGACAATAATCGCGCCTCTGCGTAACGCCGCTTCTGCCGCTTCGGATCGCGCAAGTCCAACGACTTCATGTCCTTGTGCGAGCAGTTTTTCCGCGACGACGCTGCCAATGTAGCCAGTGACTCCTGTGATAAAAATTCGCATGTTACGCTCCCCCGTTTTCATCAAACTGGATAGGTTGAATCTCAAAGGTCGTTACGGGGTCTTCGTTATCAGGATCAACCAGTCGGTCCAGATAACCATGCACCACATAAACGGTTTCATCAATCTGAACGGCTGTAGTAGCAAAGACCTCGCCAGTCGGCTTACTGGTCACGAGTGTAGAAGACACCCAGTGATCCGTACTTGAGAGCCACAGCACCTGATTGGTGGTCGCGTTTGCCACAACGACGACATTTTGCTCATCGAGCAGAAGCAGCCCATCTGCCCCCACTATATTTACCTCGACCGAAATCAATTCGAAACGTTCAGGGGCATCCAACGGCACTTTGTATAGTGACCCTGTGGTGTACTGCGCGACCAGCAGATAACCATCGGGATGGTAAACAATCCCGTTGAGACCTACGCCGCCTTCCGATGCAAAGGCTTCATCGAGCAGAAAGATTTCCGGATTTCCAGTGGAATCAACTTTGTAGATGGCAGGCGTGAAACTGTCCGTGATGTAGATGTTTCCATCAGGATCAATCGTGAGATCGTTGACGAAATGTGGCACATCAGGGACGAGGTCTGCCAGATCGATATATTCGATTGCATCACCGGTCAGCAGGTCGTAAATACCTAATCCAGCAGTCTGGACTGCGGTATCCGGTGAAGAACGGCGGGCGGTTCCACCATCGGAATTCAGAACGAGCAGCCGACTTCGCGCTGCATCGACGCGCAGACCCAACGTTGCGATAAGCCGTTCGTCTTCTATGAAGGGTTCGATGTTTCCTTTCCGATCGACTGCAAATACGGTTCCTTCATATGCTGAGCTGACCAGGAATGCTTGTGTAAGAAAATTGTATTCGATGCCTTCAGGGTAAAGCGCGGGGTATTCAATCGAAATCGTATGGGATTGTGCCATCGATGGGATAACGGTCAGCAGGACAAAAACGGTGAGCAAGACAAGGCGCTGCATGATGTGTTTCCTTCCAGAGTTGTCAGACGAGATGTCGTGAATGAGGATACGATCGCCCGCACACAACATGAATTTGGCGTTTATACTGGTAAAAAAGATAACAGGGTAATCATGTGACCACTGGAGAGCAGTTGGAGCGTCGTCAGTCAACTTTGGGAGACTTCCTGCGGAAAAAACGCGAGCAGCTATCCCCTGAAGCGTTTGGGTTCTCCACGCGGAGAAGAAGAACGCCGGGACTGCGGCGCGAAGAAGTGGCGACTTTAGCGAGTGTCAGCGTGACGTGGTATAGCTGGCTGGAACAAGGACGTGCAGAGGGAGTTTCAGTTGAGATGCTGCACAGTCTGGCGAACGTCCTCAAACTGACGGCGGACGAACGCAATTATGTCCTTCGCTTAACAGGTCATGTCGGATTGAAACCCTACAGTGAGGCCGTGCCAGCCTCAACTCAGGTCATTCTCGATCATCTGAGCGTACCCGCGTATGTTATAGGACACTGTGGCGAGGTGGTGTGTTGGAATGCATATGCCACCGCCGTATTTGGTGATTTTGCAACGTATCTGGGGGAGAACAGGAACCTTATCTGGTATATGTTCACTAACCCGGATGCCAAATCTGCAACAATCGATTGGGAAGTGAATGCTAAGCGGCTGGTGGCACAGCTTCACGCGGATGATGCCCTCTACGCTGATGACCCACCATTTCATCAGTTGATCACCCAATTATGCGTTACAAGCGATGTGTTTGCAGCAATGTGGAGACAACATCCGGTTCAGGAACGCAGCGAAACTACAAAACACGTTTACCATGCTGAGGTTGGCAACTTGTCTTTCTTGCAGACAACGATGCAGCTCATTGAAAATCCTCGATTACGTATGGTGGTGTTCACGCCTGAAACCGAGACTGAAACAGAAGCCCGATTTACGATGCTTGTTCACCGAAACGAAATCTGAATAAATCTACCTCATGTTGAATGACCGCCCTTGCAGAGGTTGCGAACTGTCGCTCACCCTCAACCATCTGGGGATATGTGACGACTGTGCCGCCAAACTCGAACGCGACCTGATCCGTATGCGCGAGTGGGAAGAGTCGAGTTCAGCAAGCGATGTTCCCAATGAGCAGCTTGAAGCCTTGCGAGCGCGTGTCATTCGGGATTTTGGCGCGGCGTACGAACTGCTCGAAGAACCGCACGACTACAGACCGAAGAACAAGCGCAGCAAGTCTCGTGCTTCACAACTCAAGCGCCAGAACGCCGCAAAAGCGATACGCGAATACACTCTGGAGGATGTGCTGCAAGCGGCGTGCGACTTCATTCAGAAACAGGGTGATGAGTGGGTCAACTACAACCGCGTGTCGCAGCACCTCTACGAGCGCTTCTACCATCTCAAACCTAAGCGCTTGGGGCAGCCAGGGAAGCGCTACAACAGTCTGCGCAAGGTGATCGCCGATTACCCAGAACGATTCCAGCTACGCAGGGAAGCTGATCAGCCAGGGGTGTACTGGATACGCATGGTATCGTGATCAAGGCTTTGCATTGAGCTTTTCGCGCAGCACCTGGCTTACTCGCATCGTGAGCTGACGAAAGCGATAATTGCGCATTAGGCGATTGGTGGGGCGCTCAATCGTCTGCACGTCGATCACGATGAAATGTTCAACCTCAACGCGCCCGCCTGCGACCAGTTCTTCCGTCCATACCTCGATGAGCGTTTCCAGCATCAACTGCACATCGCGGTTCTTCAACCGCGTGCGCAGTCCGATTTCCTGTATCGTCCGGTTTTTCGTCATCGTCATGGGGTCATCTTCAGCTTCGCTGCTTTGCGCCGAGCGCGCAGTTCTTCGACCGTGACCATCTTCACTTTGCCACCAGTGCGCTGTTCGGTCTTTTCCTTCACTTCTGCCAGCTTCGCCCGTGCCGCAATCTCGATGCTCGACGCTCCGCCGGTGATAGGCTCCGCTGTTGGTGCTTCGGCATGTTCTCCATCCGGCTCATCGAAGTCGATACCGCGTTCCAGCAGCAGAGGTTCGTTTGTCCCTGCCACGCCTAAATGCCGCTTCCAGTCGGTGCGCTCATAGAAGCGCGTCAGCCGCGCGTTTAAAATGACCTGCGTAGCGAACCCCGTCTCGACGTACCGGGCGAAAATGGTGCAGTTGCCAACCTGCGGCGTGATCACCTCATCGACGGTCAGCAGCGGACGCTGCCGGAGATGGCTGTTCGGATCGTCAGTGTTCGCGTCCGTCGTTGCGGTGCCGCTCGCCTTGCTGTAGAACTCCGCCGTATCCGCATCGCAGCCGCCGTAAATCACCTGTGTCGCCAACCCCGTGAACAGCGCCTGTGTCCCTTCGTGCCCGTACAGCATCTCGAACTGCCCCTTGGTCTGTGCACCGATCAGGATGGAGATGCGCCGCTTGCGGACGAGGTTCACGTCGGCGACCAGGCTGTCGAGTTTGCCTAAAGTCGGGAACTCGTCGAGGATGACGCCGACCGGAACAGGTAGCGGCCCTTTGTTGCGCTCACCAATGGTGTCGAGGTCGAGCATGAGCTTGCGCAGCGTAGCGCCCAAGTAGGACGCATAAACCGCCCGCATTCTGCCCGGACACGTCAGCACCACAACCGTCGGCTGTGCGACCACCAGCTCCGCATCGAAGTCCGAGGCGGCGGTATTGGCGCGCACATCGGTCGATGCCCACCCGGTCAGTGCGGTCGCCAGCGTCGCAATCACGTTCGACGCGACCTTGCCATCTGATCCGACCGAGGCTATGAAGCTATTTGCAAGCAGTGCCGCGTCATCTTTCTTCGCCTTCAGCGCGTTCGCTAACCCTTTCAAGTCGTTCATGGCGTTGTAGATATCGCCCAAGTTGTCAAAGCGGATCAAACAGGCGGCGAGCAGGGCGGCGACGCTGTCCGTCCAGAAACGGTTGTCGCCCGCTGCCGATGGCACGAGGACATCGGCAATCGCCCGTGCGTCGGATACGTTGTCGATGCCTTGCGCCAGGTTGTAGCGCGGTCCGGCGGCGCTGGTCGGATCGTGGACGACGACCAGGTGTCGGGTGACGGCAGCGTATTTCAGGATGTGCGCTGTGATTTCGCCCTGCGGGTCAGCGACGACGAGCGAATGCCCGGACAGCATCCGGTCGGCAATCGCGGGCAGGATTATGCCCTGCGTCTTGCCGCTACCGGGTCCGCCGAGCGTGAGTATGCCGCGCGCTACATCTTCGCCGCTGAGTGAAAAGCGTCCAGTTCCCACGTCGAGCCGCCGCTTGCTCTCTCCCCAGAACGCACCAAGCAGGGTCAGTCCTTCGGCGTCCTGGCGGCGAAAGCGGCGGTACTCGCGCAGGGTGCAGAAGTGGGACGACCCCAACGCCCCTCGCTTGACGGAAGGCGAACGCAGGCGGTCGATGCGCTCACGCAGCCAGCCGCCATTTCTGAGCAGGCTGTGCAGTCCGAGCGCCGTTACAAACAGGGTGAACCCCAGCATCGCGCCAAACAGGAAAAGACGCATTGCGTTCACGCCGCGCGGCGCACCAACCAGCAGGTCGATCACGCTGCTCGCATTCGAGCGTCCACGCTGCATTGCACTTTCACCGACCATCGTCAGGTAGAGCGCGGTGACAGTGAGCATGACCGCCGCATAGCTAAGAGCGAGCAGCACTCGCTGAAGCATTGGCGGTTTCGCGCCCTCATCGCTTGTCCGGCGGATGCCTGCACCCAGCGCCGCCGATGCGATCAGCAGCAGGATCGGCGTGCTGCAAGCCAGCGGCACGAGCAACACGGTCAGCATATCGCGCCCATCGGTGAACAGCCAGTAGATCATCGGCGCTCCTCCTGACGACGGGCGCGCCGCCCCATCCACCAACCGATCAGCGACACAATCAGCAGTGTCAGATACGCCCCCCCACCCGCTGACCAGCCGAAAGCGCGTCCCAGCGCCGCGCCCGCCAGCACCACCGTTATCAGCGCGAACAACCCAATGCAGATGTGCATTTCGCCTCCTCAGCGTGAGAAAAACTCATCGAGATCGATCCCGTCGTCATGTTCAATGTCTGGCTTCGGCTCTTCGCGCAGCGGTCGCCAGTCAATGCCGCGCTCGTCGAGCATGTCCGCGAAGTGCTGTGCCGCGACCTCCCGAAACAGGCGGTCATGCCCCTTCGTTGCGTTGTTGTAGACGGGCAACCGGTCGGCGGTCGATGGCGCGGTTCCGGGCAGGACGATGTGCGTGTGCAGATGCTCCTGCGGCGGTTCACCGTCCTTGCCTTTCGTCTTGGCGCTGTGCATCAGGTAGCTGTACTCCGGTACATCGAAGCCCCGCTCAGTGTAGTAGTCCTCGACGACCCGCTCGGTCAGTTCGTAGAGCAGCTCACGGCGCTGGCTGACGGGGACAAGTTCCATGAGCTCAGGCGCGGGCGAGATGACCCATGTCCAGGCGAGAACATGCTTGCTTTGCAGCGCATCACAGTTTTGGAAGATTTCGCCGTGCGACACTCCCATCCCGCGATCCTGCCAGCGCTCAAAGGTGTGCGCTTTCGCAAGGTGATTGTTCCGCTTATCTCTGAATTGCAGGTACTTCAAAACTGCCTTTAACGCTTGCCGTCCCGTGCCTCGCCCGCTGCGTTTAGGTCCTTTGTAGGCAAAATCGACCACGACGATGGCTTTGCTCACGGCTCATCCTTCAGATCGCGGATCGCTTCAATCTGCGCCAGCAGCGCCGCCCCATCGCGTTTTGCGGCGACAATTGCTTCGTCGATAGCACTGTCATCGGCAAGGATGGCAGCAAGCAGGTATACCAGTACATTCATCTGGAAGACGAGCGAGCGCTCCAGGCGGTCAAGCCGCAATTGAAGCGACTTCTGAAAGTGGCGACGGCTGCCGACGGCATCAACTTGTTCATCGAGGAACTGGCGGATCGCCTCACGGATGAGGTGTGACTCGGTAATGTCGCGTCCGTGTTTGGAGGCGATCTGGGTCAGCAGCGCGTGCATCTCCTCGGACATAGCGATGCTGCGCTTGATGTTTTTCTGAGGCATGGCATCCCTCTTGCACAATCGGCTCTCCTAATTGTGACGAAGGTGAATGCCCGAAAGACCGGAATCGTCCAGTTTTGGGTTAGGAGGATTCCGGTGGGCGAATGTAGGATTCCGGTGCTTGTGTTCCTACAATGACGAAAGAACATGCACAGGGTAAAATAGTCCTGTTAAAACACCATCTAATGGAACCAGAATTTGATGTCGAACGGCACAACTTTAGAAAACACCTTATGGGCGGCAGCCGATAAACTGCGCGGACATCTCGACGCCGCCGAATACAAGCACATCGTCCTCGGTCTGATCTTCCTGAAATACATCTCAGATGCCTTTCAGGAACGGTACGACCAGCTCGCCGTCGAACCTTACGCTAACCCAGAAGACCGCGACGAATACACCGCCGCCAATATTTTCTGGGTACCACGAGATGCGCGTTGGTCGCTGTTACAAGCTAGCGCTAAATCGCCAGAGATCGGCATACTGATCGATTTGGCGATGGCGAGCATCGAGGGCGACAATCCATCGTTGAAAGGTGTACTGCCCCAGGATTATGGGCGTGCCGACCTAGACAAGCGGCGGCTGGGCGAACTGATTGACCTGATCGGGACGATTACGCTCGGTGATGCGGGCAGCCGCTCGCAGGATATTCTCGGTCGGGTATATGAATACTTCCTCGGTCAGTTTGCGACTGCAGAAGGCAAAAAGGGGGGGCAGTTTTATACGCCGGGGTCGGTGGTGCGCCTGCTGGTCGAAATGCTGGAGCCCTATCGGGGGCGCGTGTATGACCCGTGCTGCGGCAGCGGTGGCATGTTCGTTCAGTCGGAAAAATTCATCACGGCGCATGGTGGAAACGTTGGCGATATTTCCGTATTCGGGCAGGAGAGCAACCCGACGACGTGGCGGCTGTGCAAAATGAACCTTGCCATTCGCGGCATCGACTCCAACCTCGGCACCCACGCCGCCGACACCTTTCACGCCAACTTGCACCGTGACCTGCGCGCCGATTTCATTCTTGCCAACCCGCCGTTCAACATGAGCGACTGGGGCGGCGCGCTGCTCGCTGACGACCAACGCTGGCGATTTGGGCTGCCACCTGCTGGCAATGCCAACTATGCCTGGGTGCAGCATATCATCGCGCACATGAGCGCAAGCGGACGGGCAGGTTTCGTCTTGTCGAATGGCTCAATGAGCAGCAATACTTCGAACGAAGGAGCAATCCGCCGTGCCATCGTCGAGGCTGATCTCGTGGACTGCATGGTCGCGCTGCCACCGCAGTTGTTCTACAACACGCAAATTCCCGCGTGCCTGTGGTTCCTGAACAATCGCAAGCCTACGCATCGATGCGCGGAATATGGGCGTGCTGATCAACCGCACACTGCGCGACCTGACTGAAATCGAAATCGGGCGTATCACAGCGACGTATCATGCCTGGCGGACGGGGGAAGGCGAATACGCTGAGACGCCGGGCTTCTGCAGGAGCGCACCACAGGATGAGATCGCCGGGCATGGCTACGTGCTGACGCCAGGGCGTTATGTGGGCGCGGCAGATGTGGAAGACGACGGTGAGCCGTTCCCGGAAAAGATGGAGCGGCTGACGGCGACCCTGCGCGAGCAGTTCGCAGAAGGCGAGCGACTGCAAAAAGTGATCGAAGAAAATCTACGGCGGCTGGGTTTATAGCCAGAAAGGGCGATCCCCTTTCAACTGATTGGGGCGGATATCGCGCAGCAGAAACCCTGCAATTTTATCGCTGGCATGTGTACTCACGGGAAGCCGTGGTGGTCGTACTGAACCGTAATGCAGCAGTGTAAGGCTGACCACCGAAAGCAGCGCTTGACTCATAGTCAGCGAACTTCGATTGCGAATTTTAAGCGGTTGCGCGGTCGTTTTGGCGACATTCTTGAACGCCGGTGGAGGCGACGTAACGATGAATGCAGTCTCCTCATCCACATAGAAAATCGTCTGTTTGGACGCCTGATCGATTTTTCCCTGTACTTGCCGATACATGCGCGGAGTGCCTGATTTGGTCACTTCAATGGGATAGAATTCCGCATCGATTGCAGCTCCCCATTCGATCAAACTGTGTAGCTCCGCATTTGGAAACCGTCCATCACGATGAATGATGACGCGCCTTCCACCAAATTCCTCCGGCGGGAAAATCGTCTCCAAGATTTCGGGCGGAATTGTTTCGCCTTCCAGAATGCTTCCACTCGCCAGGCTGTAACCAAGCAGATGACCATCATTCAGATAGACGCGTGACATAGCGCCCATGTTAAGTGAACCGCCGTTACGCATTTTTCGCCGACCAATATCTAACCCGACTACCAAGTCTGCAAAGGGTAGTGGTTGAGCAAGAACATACGGAATGTTCCCTGTTTTTCCGAGTATGCCCATGATGATATTCGCATCCGCATAATCGGTTTCCAGGGTTTTCTGATAGATCACCTGACTGGCTACCCCTGCACCAATCGTCACTTCCTTTGCGACGTTGTACAGCGAACTTTTGTCATCCGCACTATGTCCGTCATGGTCGGAGGTCGGCAGGTAAATCAGGATTATATCTGGTTCAGACTTGATCGCTTCTCTGAGTCGCTGGCGCAGCATAGCACGCAATCTAGTAGGATCTGTTTCCGATACTCTCAGCAACTCTGTTGAACGTTTTAAGGTGATCTGCATACTTGAAAACAACTCGCGAAAGCGAGTCAGATGAGCCAGTCGTTTCGGTTCATGGCTATCTCCCGGAATAGCATCAACAATTGCCACCTTCATTGTGGGCGTTGCGATTCGAAACACACCACTATGTCGCAAAGCGGGGAGCATCTCCGAATCCTGATTGATGCTGACGCTGCGCTGTGCAAATTGCAGTTGAGGTTGAAAGCCAAGACTTGCTGCGGTTGAGAACAACCTTGAGTGGCTCACCTGATTATAGGCAGTACCCACACGCGCAGGGATACCCTGATCTTCGAGGCAACGCTGCACACCCCCCCAGACCATCTGCACCATTTCGTTACGTTTTTCTGGCGAAAGCTTGATTTGACCCGCAATATCACGCTGATCTTTTGCTGATTGGACGAACTGGTGTAAGTTCGCCATGCTGACAACCAGTCGTAAGACCTTTATTGGGTATTGATAGATGGTTTTGCCAAAATTCGGCTTCAGCGCCACAACCAAATGGTCACCGGGCAGCGTGTCCAGAAGCGATGCAGGATAATCGGTAGGGTTGTATCCCTTAAGGCGCTCTCGATGTGTCATCGAACCTGACGCTACATCGTCAAGTTTGCCGACGATGCCATCAAATGTGCCACTTGTCTTGCGACATTTGATCTCAAGTCCGCTTGCTTTGGCTTTTTCCACGCCATGCTGGCGGAGGTACTCGTCGAGCGACTGTGACGTGTTCATGGTCGAGCGCACCGTGATCTGGAGCGCCGGCGTCGCGCCACCAATGACCAATCCCTTGAACTGCGCCTGGCGTATAACTTGCACTTTTCCCATCGTAACATGTGCAGCCTTTAGCGCATCGCTTAGCGCATCATCGGCATACCCCATGTCGAGGATACCTTCAGCGACATACTGGGCGATAATCGCCGGGGAGATCACAACACTGACCATAGGCTCTATCGCCGTGAGATTCTTCAGCGTTGGTAGTGCCATCTGGTGAAGCTGCCCAAGCAGCGTATCCGCCATCGCCAATGTAAACTCAGCGCTTGTGATCAGACAGTTTTCCCCGCGCCGCCATACTGCCGGGATATTGCTCATCTTGCGTACACGCGCCGCAAGTACACCGCCCGCTTCATCCGGGTTTGGCGCAAGGATACGATAGGCCACGAGCGGGTGATGTGACAGGTCAAATTCAATGGGGAACACGTCTATCTGGATGGTCATAGCAGCGTGGATGCTCCAAGCAATACGAGCTGACCGAACGCTTTCGGGATGAGCATAAATCCGAAGAGAAATGCTTGTGAAAGCGGGGTGCTGCCCTGCATCAAGTCAGGTGGTGGAACGTCAAGGCTCATGGCAATGACGACCCAAAACACCAAAACACTTAAGCCGCTAACAATGGTGAAAACTTTGGACATTGATACTGCTCCTCGCAACGGTTGGGTAGAACCTGCAATGATGTGAACCACAGAACGACGTGGGGAGCCGTTGGCTGTCTCCCCGAAAACAGATTTTTACTTCTTGCCGTCCGGTTTGGGCGGTCCGATCCGCTCCCAGGTGCGTCCGGGTTTCTGCGTCGGCGGCAGCGGCTTGTCGCCCGGCTCGATGGTGACCACACGAGGGTTAGCCACCTCTCCACCTCTTGGACCACGTTCGATGTGTTCGCCGGGTTTCCGGGGGGTCTGACCGGGCTTTTGGGGAGTTGGCATGTTGCCTCCTGTAGGTTATCGCGTCGAACTGCCGAGGCAGTAGGCGCAGTTATCGTAGCCGGCGCGCCGAGCTGCATCCAGCGCGTTGTAGGGGCGTTCATTGCCAGCGCGGATGATCTCATCGATCTGGCACTGCACCTTCTCGTTGTCCAGGTCGTGAACTTCACGCTTACTGGGGCTGGCATTGGCGAGAAAACGTTCGCCCTTCATTTGACCTACATATCGACGAGCCATTGCACTTCTCCTACCCAAACGGTTCTATTGACGACAGCGTAAAAAAACGTACACTTACGCTGTCAACGTGATCCAATGTAGCACAAATACGAACCTTGTCAACAGCGTATTTTCGATGAAAAGTACGACATTGACGGACGGAAAAATCATGAAATTGCACGAACGGTTGAAAGAGTTACGTACAGCACGCCAGCTTACACTGAAAGAGCTCGCTGAACGTTCTGAACTTTCGGTGTCATATCTTTCGGATATTGAGCGCGGACGTACTGTTCCTACCCTAGCTACCCTGGAAACACTCGCAAACGCATTAGCAGTCAGCGTCATCGACCTGCTTTCGGGGGTCGATTTCGCAGGTGAAATGACGGATGCACACCTGCCATCGGGATTAGCAGACCTGTTGCATGATCCGACTTATGGCGAACAACTCACACCCGAATGGATCGAAACTTTGAGTAAAATACAGATGAGGGGCAAACGACCAGAGACGAAAGATGACTGGCTCATGCTCTTTCTGCAATTGAAGCGCATCTTGGAGTAAACTCATTGATCACCCGCATCACTGAAGAAGAGCTCATTCGACAGGCTATCGACCTTGCAGTTCGCACCCGTCGCCAGATTGAGGCGGCGGGTCTTCATATCACCGATTTCGAACGCATTGCAGAGCTGTTTCGAGTGACCGTCCTGTTCGTTGAACGACCTGAAGGCGAGGACGGAGCGTATCTAGACGATCTGAGGCAGATCGTCATCAGTACCAAAGTAAAAAACGAGGAACGGATCAACTTCACCTTCCTGCATGAATTAATGCACTCGCTTATTCAGGATGATCCTGACCTGCTGAGCGCGTGCCATGATGTACCGGGCGGTTTTAGCGATGAGCTGATTGAGCGGCTGTGCAATAAAGGGGCAGCCGAAATGCTCGTACCGTCCGAAGCGCTACGTCAGTACGGTTGTTCAGTCGCGCTTATTCCTACCTTATGTGAACAATTCTCCGCCTCCAGCCTGGCGGTTGCCTTCCAGATGATCAACTGCGCGACCCATAGCTGCTATATGTTCATTGCCGAAAAACGGCTAAAGGTTTTTGACTCCGCTCAGCTAACATTCTACGAAACACAATCCAATGGCGGTTGGCATCTGTGGGTTACGTACAGCGCCAGTTCATCAGCTACGAGTTATAAAATGGGACGGAATTATGCAGTCTCACCCGGACATATAATGTACAAAGCGCTTGCTGAGTTAGGAAAACCAATAAACGGTAGAGACGACATACCGCGCCGCAATACCAAGCCATGGATAGCTGATTGCGAGTGTCTGGCATACAACGGATGGGTGTTTACTTTATTTCATGTATCACATCCTATCAGCAGCGCTCAGTTAAAGCTGTTTGGCGAATAACGCACATGTTAAAATCATTCAAACGCCTTGGCGATTGTGTTCTCAAAATTGGTAGCGGTGCGACACCACGAGGTGGTCAAGAAGTTTATCGATCATCCGGTATTTCTTTAATCCGAAGTCAAAACATTCACACTGGGCGATTTGAGTTTGATGGTCTTGCCTTTATTGATGAGCGCGAAGCCAAACGACTCAACAACGTTGAAGTGAAAGCTGGCGATGTATTGCTCAATATAACAGGTGATTCAGTCGCCCGCGTTTGTCAAGCGCCGGCAGAAGTCTTGCCAGCCCGTGTGAATCAACACGTTGCTATTATTCGTCCTAATCCAGATCATCTACACGCTGATTTCTTGCGTTATTTTCTTCTTTCTCCTGTTATGCAAAGCTATATGCTTATGCTTGCTGGTGCAGGTGCAACACGAAATGCACTTACGAAGGGGATGATTGAGGAATTTCGTATACCTGCACTTGAAGTAAATGAACAGCGCGCCATCGCCCGCATCCTCGGCGCATTGGATAACAAAATCGAACTCAACCGCCGCACCAACGCCGCGCTCGAAGCAACCGCTCGCGCCTTGTTCCAGTCGTGGTTCGTGGACTTCGACCCGGTGCGCGCCAAAGCCGAAGGTGGGCAGCCGGACGGGATGGACGCAGAGACGGCGGCGCTGTTTCCGGACAGCTTCGAGGACAGCGCGTTGGGGGCGCTGCCTAGTGGGTGGCGGGTAGGGACGGTTGGAGACGAATTCAAACTCATTATGCCCTCTGTGCCAGAATGGGTGAAACAACTTCGGTCAGCGAGTTTAGTGTAGACTGAAGGGCGAAGCAAAGGAACAGCAAGATGGCACAGCAAGGAAAACGAACAGTGGAAGTGCAGCCGCGTGCGAC
>Ga0163154_10003057_pt1 | contig 23761 bp, 22 predicted proteins | sample OliLakLV19MP9P1_FD_148649 | JGI IMG/M metagenome (GOLD analysis project Ga0163154, IMG submission 148649) | Freshwater microbial mat bacterial communities from Lake Vanda, McMurdo Dry Valleys, Antarctica - Oligotrophic Lake LV.19.MP9.P1 | ecosystem: Environmental > Aquatic > Freshwater > Lake >... | reverse complement strand
GTGCAACCCTGTGACGCAAGAGCTCACGATGAGTGTCATCTGGCAAATGCTTTTCGAGTCGTTGGACGAACTCCCCACGCAATGAATGTGGGAACTTCATTTGGAAAAAACCCATTTCTTTTAAGGTCGCGGAGACAACTAAGGCCGCAGTGGGCCCTACGACTTCAAGAAGGATTTTGCTAATATCATAAAAAAAAGTGAGCGGCACAGGTCTGTCGGGGCTTAATGGGGTAAGCTCTTGTTTTTTAGGTACAGGAAAAAGGGCTGTTTTAGGTATGAGCGAAAAGCGGATAGAGAACGTGGGGCGTTTAAGCTCAACGTGTTGTGGAGCTGAGGCGGTTTTTTGAGCTGTAATATGGTCTAAAACCTTGCGGGTTTCTTTTTTCTTCTGCTCAAAGAGAGACATTTTGTTTTTTTCAGTTTGCGGCACTGGAACGGGCGGAACACGCGTTGGCGTCATCTGAACTTCAGCAAACGCTTGAATGAGATTATTGTAGTAGGGATGAAGGTCACGAGGCCGAATCCCTTTATCACAAATAACGCCTATGTTACAGATGCCCTCAAACCTCCGAAGGATCATTTGTTTATCGAGGTCGTAATCAAAAACAATTTCGCATAAGTACGGATTTTTCGCGCATTCGTGGCCGAAGGTGAGCGCGATAATTTGTGCAGAATCTTGAAGTTGCGCCTTGTTAAACCGGGATGGCATATCAGCATACAAAGCTATCCCATAATCATTGCAAATAATGAGACCATGCATACCCTTGTCGAGGGTGACGCCTTTTAAAACACTAAAATGATGAGGAAGCATTGTTAACGTGGTAGGATAGCCTCACTTATGTAGCAGAAAAATATCCATAATTCAAACAATGAATATCAATCAACGTCTCGCAAACCACCTGTCCAAGCAACCGGATTTACATCCTACCGTTTTTGTAGCTCCAACAGCCACTGTCATTGGGGATGTCGTGATCGGAATCCATTCAAGTGTCTGGTATTCCGCCGTTGTCCGTGGCGATATTAATTTCATAAAAATTGGTGAAGGCACAAACATTCAGGACGCGGCCGTAGTCCATCTTGCCGATGATTACCCCGCTCTTATTGGAAATTACACCACAGTAGGACATTCGGCCGTGATCCATGCCTGTACGATTGGTGACGAAGTCCTTATTGGGATGGGAGCGATTGTTCTCGATGGGGCCACAGTTGGAAACCAATGCATCATTGGTGCGAACGCGCTGGTCAAGAAAGACATGATCATTCCCGACGGAAGCCTTGTGTTAGGATCACCCGGAAAAATTATCCGCGCCCTTTCACCTGAGGAACGTGCTGATCTGCGGTCGTGGGCTGAGAAATATGTGCATGTCGCCCAAGCCCACAAGATGCTTCCGCGCGGTTAAACCTCTTGTCGATTATTCCAAGAGGGTCACGGGCTTGGCTTTCCATTGGCCGACTGATTTTGTGAGGCTCCATGTCTGAATGATCCAGGGGTTGACCTTAGATAAAACCACGGGGTTCCCATGGAAAGTAAACTTAGGCACACAAGCCTTGTCAGATGCATTTTGAATACGGAGCACAAAACCTTTGCCGTCCTCTGCAGGTTTAAGAGCAAGGAGTTTTATGGCCGAATTCGGCAAACTTGCAAAAGACCCCGACTTATTCAAGGATCCGCGTTTGGCTGGAACGTTCAAAGCCACGGGGGGCATCGCCAGTTGTTCTGCGAGGATTTCTATGAGGTCAAGGTCACCCGACATAATGAACTTAAAGCTATGTTCACCAAGGTCAGTGGCAGGAAGCCATGAATCTTGATCAGCCGAAGTAGGTTCCGCTTTTGCGTATCGAGTCGATCGCACGACTGTCGCTCGCAAAACCCCATCGACAGAGTCGAAATTATAAAGTGCGTCGCTGGCAAACCCGAAAGGAATTTCGGCGCGAGTGGCCTTCACCCATTTACCCCCTGGCACCTCACCTGAAGGACCGCGTGTGATCACCGCACCCGGAACTTCGTATTCTGCGTGGTCGCCCACAGGCATAACGAGTTTTAAACGAACCGACCGTTCTGCGAGGAATACACGACTCCGCACCTCGACATGGTTCCCCCCACGATACACAATAAAATTCAACTCAATATACGATTTGTGTCCGGCCATCTTGACCCACAAATTCGCCCGTTCAGTACCCGAATCGACAAGTTTAAGGTCCACGACTTTCCACTTTTCTGTTTCTCCGGAGATAACAAGCGAATCCTTTTCTTCGAAAAGTCCACCCCACGAACCCCAAGGATCCTCAAAAAGTGATACCCCGAACCCGCGACTGCCAAACACATCCTTTCCGTCGAATTTAACGGAAATACCTTCCCTCCCCATTTGAGCGGAAACTGAACAGCGCGCGTTAGCAATAGATGTATCCGTAATCGACACGTCCGTTTGAACTTCGACCTTTTTAGGATTCGGCACCCATCCAATTTCAATCACGGTCCAGCCCAAAGCCGGGATCTTCACAGGCGCAACCACGCGACGGCGCCAAGGATCGTTTAAGAAAAAGTTGTGCTCCGGTTTTAGAGTTTGAAACGGGATTGGTTTTTTATCTGGTCCGAGCACTTGCACAGGAACCTGGTCCGTTTTTTCTCGAAACGCAAAGACGGGCCGATAGTCCAGGGGCACTTCAAGCTCGAGATGGCCTTCGAAGGGTTGCGAGAGTGAATTAAAAATAAGCACCGGAACACTACAAGGATGGTCTCCTTTGGGTTGGGTTGTACGGGTATCAATCGAAAAGGACAGTTGGGTCATGGCCTCTAGTTCTGCGCGTTGGCTCAAATGATACGCCCGTCCGGTCCAAGCTATTTGATCCTCAAAAGCGCGCTCGATACTCGTGCCTGGGAGAATATCATGAAATGAATTAAAGAGGATATCGTCCCAAGCCTCTTTGACGTGAGCCTTGGCATCATTCAGCCCGCCAAGTCCCGAACTAATTGTGGTCGTCATGCGTTCGGCACGTTTAAGTGCGGCCTCAGTTTTACGATAAGGAAACTTAAACCGCGCGAGGGAGCTGTAGCATCCACGGAGGCAAAAGTTGAGTTCTCCTTGAATGCTCGGAAAATAATCTGCTCCCCTTTCCCGTGATTCAGCAGACAAAGATTCTATTAATCGATGAAGTCCGGAATGGATGACACGAATATCGGGGTGTGCTTGCGCCCATTTACGAATGTCTTTCAACATGCGTCGTGTCGGCCCGCCGCCATGGTTCCCCACACCGTAAAACAACCCAACATTGTGAACCCCATTTTTATCGGCTTCCGCGATGTTTAAATCCAACCGTTTAGGCACTTCATCGCGCTCGCATCCGTACCAAGTAAATGGACGATAACAAAGAATTCGCGAGCCCCCTGGTCCCACCCACCAGAAGGCAGGTTTGTTTATTGTGAGGTCATTCGGATAGGGCCGCGTAAAACAAAAACCCTTTATCCCCGCAGCGGCCATGACTTCCGGAAGCCCTGCGCTGTGCCCAAAAGAGTCCGCAGCCCACGCCACCTCAACAGGTTTACCGAAGCGTGATTTAAAATATTGCTGACCGCGCATGTATTGCCGCGCGAATGTTTCAGCATCAGGTAAATTTGTGTCGGGTTGAATATAGGTGCCGCCAATGACATCCCAGCGCCCCGCTTTTACCTGTTTGACGATGCGCTTAAAGGTCTGAGGATCATGCTTTTCAATGTGCTCGTAAATGGCGGCTTCCCCACGGATAAACGTAAAATCGGGTTCTTGATCCATCAAATCAAGGATGGTCCGACAGGTGGTAATCCCTTCGGTCATTCCCTCTCGCCAATCCCACAGCCAAACGGGGTCAAGGTGTGCGTTGCCAATGAGGTGAACCGTGTATCGAGGTGAGGAAGTAGTTTTTTTCATGAAAAAAAGGATTAACGGTCTATCATGGTGATTTTTTTAAAACGATAAAGCCCAGATTTTTGAGTTAGGTACGCAAGTTGCACCCTTAAACAAACGAGGATTAAAATTGAAGAGCGAGCGTCTCTTGCGTTTAATAATCCCCTCAAGGAGATAAAATGGAAAAGAATGATTTAGCATCAAAAGAGTGTGTTCCGTGTAAAGGTGGTGTCCCCCCCCTAAAAGGTGATGACCTCAAGGCTCTCGAAAACCAGTTAGGTGGAGGGTGGCTCGTCGTGAGTGAACACCACCTCGAAAAGGAATATAAATTTAAGGATTTCGCCGAAGCCCTCGCATTTACAAATACAATCGGAGAACTTGCTGAATCCCAAGGACATCATCCCGATATTTATCTGGCTTGGGGGAAGGTCAAATTAACAATCTGGTCGCATAAAATTGATGGACTCACCCAAAGCGATTTCGTCATGGCTGCAAAGTGTGACGCGCTTATTTAGCTAAAAAACAAATGAAAGTTGCCTTGGCCTCTGATCACGCTGGGTATGATTACAAGCAAAAGGTTTTACGCTACCTTGAAGATAGCGGGCTTGAGTGTTTGGACTTCGGCACACACGAATCAAAAGTTACCGTGGATTATCCTGATTATATTGGACCTGCCGCCAAAGCCGTGAGCAAAGGTCAATGCGACATCGGCCTCATATTCGGCGGGTCGGGTAACGGTGAAGCCATGGTGGCCAACAAAATACCGGGGGTCCGCTGTGCGGTCTGCTGGAATGAGGAGTCGGCGTTGCTTTCGCGGCAGCACAACGATGCTAATATCATATCAATAGGTCAAAGAATTGTGCCCGAAGTTTTATTATTGCCCATGATCAAATTGTGGATTGAAACGGCTTATGAAGGGGGGCGCCACGATAAGCGCTTACAGAAAATGAAGGCAGCAGAAGCCGCTGCCGAGATTTTGCAAATCAAAATCCCAATCGTCAAAAGTACATAAATTCTTTAAGCGGTTGATGCGGCTTTATTCCACAGCGGGACTCGCTACGACGGGCTCAACTTCTTCTTGGGGCACCACCACTACGGGTTCATTTTCCACGGGTTCAGGAATCACTTCCTGAGCATTGGTTTCCTCAGCTGGAACCAGGGGTTCTGGCGCCACTTCTTCGGGTGGAGTTTGGGGTATTGCCGAGGGCTGGTACGCCGGCAACTGATGCATCATGTGTCGGTATTGGTGTCCAAAATAATACCACGTTTCCCGAACTGAAAAGGATAGTTTAGATTTTATCGATTTGTATTTGGTTGTGGGGGTTGGGTTTGGCCAAAGGGTTAAACCTAGGTCACGACCCATTTGAAGAGAGCGTCGCGTATGAATGGGATCTGTGACGAGTAAATAGGTCTTTAAACCTGTGGCATCCCCGGCGCGCTTTGCTTCAACCAAGTTGCCCCATGTATTAAACGAATTCGTTTCTATCAAAATGCGCTCCGCAGGAATTCCTTGGGACATAACGTAATCCTTCCCCACCATGGATTCCGAATGCACCAACCCTTTTGGAGCGCCTCCCGTGAGAATGAGATGGTCAGTATGCCCCGCTTTATAAAGGGTGACGGCATGGTTCAGGCGTTCTTGGTATACGGGGGATGGTTTATCATTCCAAATTGACGCCCCGAGTACGATTGCGGCATCTGCTTTTTTGGGAGCAATCAGATCTGGATAATAATAGATACTCGACCCTCGCCAAATGAATGCGAAAAAAACTAAGTCAAGCACCACCAAAATAATAATCCCGAGTCTTTTAAATACTACTTTCATTTCGGTTTACCCCGCTCTTCCACTTTATCGGAAACAGGGACTTCCTCTTTTTTTTCCGCCTCAGCGAGGTATCGCAACATGACGTCATTCATGCGACGCGCAAAATCCATCCCAACTATGTTACTGTCCCGCGCAATCTCAGGTTGAACTAAGGCCAATTTTTTCCCAAGAGGTGATTCATAAAATTGGACCATGGCCCGTACTTCATGATGCGATAAGTGTTTGTCATACACTGTCACAAGCATAGACAATAGGTCGCTTTCATTTGATTCCGCCAAAACTTTTTCCCAAAAACTTTCAGGCTGATCCGGGTACGCTTTTTTGTAGGTGCCGATTGTTTGGCGCACGGCTTCACGTGAATAATCATTCGCATGAATCAAATTGAGTAAATAAACAATATCCTGCGTTTTTGTTTTTGGCTGAGTCGGAGCCAATTTCTCGGTTTTTTCCGGTGATTCACAAAGCCCTATTGTCGCACCTAAAAAAAGTGAGAACACTACAAGTAAGAAGGGATTCAGTTTCACCCCTTTAGAAAACACCACACGGGAAGGGAAGGAAAGCAGCTTTTGCAGTCAATCTGGATGTGGTAGGGTTGAGGGTATGAAGTTGCCATTTTGGGCCTGTATTGGACTGACCCTGTTTATTTTAAATTTGAGCTGGGCTCAGGAGGATGCGCTTTTCCTTCAGATTAAACGAGCCGTGGCCTCAGGTGACGCCAAAACTTTGCGCACCATTTTTGAACTGCACCCACACCAGGACCTAACCCTTGAAGAGACGCGCCAACGATTTTATTATCCTACGGCGTCAAAAAAACCTATTGCAATTGAAGCCGTAGAAGCGGGGAACCTTGAGGTGCTCGAGTTGGTTTTAAAATTTAAAGCCAACCCAAATGCACGTTCAGAAGAAGGGCTTTCCGCTATCGAACTTGCGTTTGACAGAAAAAACGCGGCGATGATTCAACTGTTGCTCGCGAACGGAGCGGAGAAAATCGTGACACCTCTCATGTTAGCTGCGATGGAAGGTGATTACCCTAAGGCTGTTGAACTCGTATCAAAAGGGGCGATCGTTGGGGATCAGACATGGCTAGGAACTCCCCTCGGAGTTGCAGCAGAAGCGGGGCGCACTGATTTAGTTAAACTTTTTCTTGAAAAAGGGGCTATGCCGAACGTTCGTGGTCTTCGGCAGACGTTCAGGATGCAAAAGGATTATCCCAAAATCCAGAATATAGGGCACAGCCGCGCCTTGGAAATTGCTCGAAGGACCACTAACACCGAAATGGCAACCGTCCTTGAGAAACACGGAGCCCGCTGCCTCGACCCCAAAACTGGCACCATCATTCCTGGTATCCCAGAGGAAACACCCCCAAAGACTGAAAAAGTTAACGATAAATAAATGGTGTGACCAATGGCTCGAACCGTAGAACTCTTATCATTGAGTTTATTCTTTTATCGAGGGAGAAATGGTCTTCCGAACGATGAGATCTAAAAGCCCCCCTAAAAAAGCCGCTGAAAAGTAAGCCACCGCCCAAAAAAAGCGACGAATGGAACAATACAAATCTCGAATCATATAAGGTCTATTAAGCAGGAACCTTGCCGTATATTGGCTTTAGACCTAAACGCAACAAATACTTTCTTTTTTGTGTCTTCAGGCACAGAGGCAGCTATGACCTCACGGGTGATCGAATATCTAGGGCCGTTAATCTCGAACATTCAAAGAGTATCACGGTATGCGACTTTAACCGCAGCCGGTGTTTCTCTGTACGATTATGAGACCGATCTTTTCTGGAGTAGCAACGGGGATCGCCAGTTCCATGCTGCCAGCACGATTAAACTCGCTGTAATGCTCGGCGCTTTCAAAGCTGTAGAAGAAGGGATAATCGATTTAAGTGACCAACTTCATGTCCGAAACCGATTTCTCAGCGCTGCTGACAAAACGCCGTACCATGTTGAAAATAGTCGGGACGGTGATACCGAAGTGTACCAACGGATTGGCAGAACAATGTCCATCGACGAGTTAGTAGAACTGATGATTATCCGGAGCAGCAACCTAGCGACCAATCTATTAGTCGATTTTTTAGGTGCAGAATATATTCAGCGGGTTCTACAGAAAGCGGGCGCACAAAATATTTATTTAAAACGCGGTGTCGAAGATCATCGTGCGTTCAATCAAGGAATAAATAATGAAGTCACCGCAAACGGCTTAGTTCAAGTTTTGCGGGCGATTTATGAGCCCTATTTCTTTTCAACTGCGAGTCGAGATCGCATGCTGGAAGTTTTGTTAAAACAAAATTTTAACTCCATGATCCCGGCCGCCCTCCCCTCTGATGTGAGGGTGGCGCATAAAACGGGTGAGATTTCCACGGTGAGTCATGATGTGGGTCTTGTTTTTGTCCCGAACCGAAAACCGTACATCCTCGCGATTTTAACGGAATTCGTCCCTGGCAAAGAAAATCATGCACAGCCGCTCGCGGGGATATCCCTCGCTGTGTACGAATTCCTCATGCGTCAAACTTTGGAGCGTTAAGATGATGACATCACTGGAATCCACTATTATAGACGGGTACGGCTTGTCCGCTGAGTACAGAGCTGTGCTTAAACCGGGTGAACCTCTTGTTGATTTTTTGGGTAACACCCATTATTTGCCGAGGTATTTTTATAAGGTGGAGAATTGGGCTCAAGCTAAAGAAACGATGCTCAGTCCTCACTTCACGTATTCGGAACTAGTTCTCGTGGATTGCCGCGAGGACGATTTGATCCTCAAACAACTCCCCCACTTTTTGCCATGTGCCGCGAGTCTACTTGTCCGTTATCTGGAGTTGTTGAGAGAACGCGTAGGGGCTCCTATTCACGTGGCTGCAAATGGCGGATATCGCTCACCCGCACACAAGCTTTCTGACAAGCCTGGCCCACATTGTTGGGGAACGGCGGTCAATATTTACCGAATCGGTGAGGTATTTCTGAATTCGGAAGAAGTCATTTCACGGTATGGCGCCATTGCCAAATCAATGGCCCCAGAAATTTATGTAAAACCTTTTGGGCATGGTCCCGATGAGACGGACGACCATTTGCATTTGGATATCGGCTACATCCACATGGTTCCTCGTTACCTTAACGAAGCTGTAAAACCGGAAAGAGGCAACGCATGAGTATGAATGACGATAAATATTTAAAAGCCGCAGAGCTTAAAGTTAACGAAAAAGTTGATCCGATGCTTCCGGTTCTCGGCTTGGAATCAGAGTTTACCCTTCTGGTTAACGGTGAGAAAAAAACACCGGAAGAAGTCTTTGGCAAACCAAAAGCATTGCTTGCGGATCCGATGATCCCACGTGCAGGCCGTTCGCAACACCTGGAATCGGGGGGCGCACTTTATTTTGATACAGGGGTCGTCGAGGTTGCAACGCCGATTATCGAACTCAACCAAGATTGCAGCGAACAAGTCACTCGCTCATTGTGGGAGCAGATTCATTTTCTGCGGCATCAACTTGATCTTCAAGAGTCATTAAAACGTTGTCGGTTTGATCTGGAAGGGTTTAGCGCGCATTACAATGTCAGCGCTAAAGCCAAAAAGGAAGCAGGAGGCAGTCCTGCGCTCGCTTGGTTATTAGTGCATATTCTTCCCGTGCCCATTGCTTTACTGGCCACCAACCGGAAAAGTACCGGAGTGGGAATACGCCCAAGGCCGGGCCGCATCGAACTCACCGCTGATTTTACTCCTGACATCCCGCTCATGACGGCGACGACCGCATTTTTCTGCGGCGTGGTAAACGAGGTTTTAAGTTGGGAGAATTACGGAATTGAGGAAATGACGCGGCGAGGGTTGCCTGTCATTGAAGGCTTTCTCCCTAAAAAACATACCTCACGCAAAGGTTGGCTCGCCCACATCGATTGTTTTCCGAAAAACCTTTTTGAAAGTAATGTGACTGAAGACAAATGGACTTTGCAGGATGGTTCAACAGCTACGTGTCGCGATATGGGCCAGCGTTTGTTCGATGTTTTTAGGCCGTCAATTTCAAAGTATTGTTGCGCTTCGACTCTTGAACATATTAAAGCGATTATGCACGGATGCGCGCGCTCATTCCTTGATTTCGATGATCGCCCCCTCTCGTATGGCGATGTGGGACGGTCGGTCAACTGGAGTCGGCGCACTTTCCATAAACTCGCCAGAAGTCAGTACGAACAAATCATCCACTCTGTCATCGACCGCGAGGAAATGCACGTCGGAGGCGAGCGTTTACGTGCCTGCCGTATTATTTCCTGGTACGATATTGAATTCAAAAACATTGAAAACAATCGCAAACGTCAGTTCAACCTGGATCAACTGATCCAAATGACGGCGTAGATTAAAGGATCTTCAGCACGTCACAGCTTGGCACCACCGTAGAAAGGGGGAGTCCTTATAAAGAAGAACCGTGCACACCTGTTTCCGCGGCTCATCTTCAAAGATTCAACTCTTTCCTAGGGGATCTTTCACCAACATTATCGCATTTTAAGACTATGGAATTTGAGTTTCCTTCAATAACCGGACCATACTGATTGCACACTTAAGCTCAATAATGTGATCCAATGCATTTTTTTAAGATGCCCCAAGCCCAAAAAAGCTAAGAACCCAGATTGCGATTATTGAAACTTCAAACTTTTTTTAGGCAAAATGTCTATCTATAAGGTTTTTACGTAATTACTATAATAAATCACGCAAAAATGCAGAATGAAAAAAATTAATGCCTGATCAGGTCACAAACCTGCTCCTCGAACGTTCCGGTTGTGATATATCCAGAAAACATAGGTACAATTTTTCAGAATCTTAATTTACCACAAGGCTTTACAGGTGTATTTGCCATTGCGGACAATCGAATCATTGCTTATCGCTTTGCGCATGACCACATGTCAACCGCTACTCTTAGCCCATTCATTGAGTCCTTAAATGGACTGTCCTTTGCGGCTGGAGCACCCTTTATTGCGAAGCACCCTGACCCGGCTTTCTATATTATGGGCAGATCCTTGGCTCAGCAGTATTTTATCGCTGCAATTGTTGAACAGGGCATCCCGCCTTCCCAGACCGAACTTTTCCTGAACCATGCTACGATTTTGTTTCTTAAACTCCAAAGGAAGTCTCTCTTGGAACTTCACTTTGGCGCAGACATAGTCCGGCGCAATTTTCTCCGTAACGCGGAAGTCTCACTCTAAAGGGCCGACAATCAATCGGGGGTATTTAACCCTTCCCCGTCTTTCGCCTCCCCAAAGGGGTTGCGTCTCAATTTAAATGAATAGAATGTCCGCGAGTTCTCACGACGAATACCAGAGGGGTTCCGCCTCAATCTTAGAATTGCCGAGCTACCCCAAATGTAAATCGTCATGCTTTGTGGTTGATTCCATATAAGTTACTAAATTTATGACGGAATACACTCGATATTCCCATTCACAAAAAGTTGGTGGCTACGAACTTGCACCAACAAAAAACGCAACCTCATATTTTTGCAGGTGGGGATGTTTGTTCGGAATTTCCAGTTTTGCACATGGCCACACTTCAGGGTGAAGTGGCCGCACACAACGCTTGGTCCCATCTGCACCAACCTCGTGTGAAAATGCATCGTATGGATTACCGTTCAAAACTGTTCGTGCTTTTTACTTGGCCTCAGGTCGCTGTGCTCGGTCTTACCGAAAAAGAATTGAGGCGCAATCGCATCCCATATTTTAAAGGGGCCTGTCCGTTTTCGGAGAATGGTAAAGCCCAGGTCATGGAGGAAACGGACGGGTTTGCAAAAATTCTCGTCCATCGTAAAACCCGCGAAATCATCGGAGCCGCCGCCATTTCCGCCGATGCGTCAGAGCTTATCCACGAAATGTGCGTGGCCATGCATTATCATGCGACAGTCGATGACCTGCTCAAAATCCCCCATTACCACCCAACACTTTCAGAAATTTGGACCAGCTGCGCGGAAACATGCTTAAGTAAAAATAAAGGGCCCCACCCTTTATTTCCCACCTGCCAAACCCTCAATCAGAACCACACCACCAACGAAAATGATATAAAGGATACCAACTAAAATAACTAAATATCCAATGATCAGACCTGCAATAGCCATTTCCTTACCTTGTAGAGAAGGGTTTCGCTTAATGTTAGCGAGTGCAATATGGCCGCACACGACCGCAGGGATGGCAGTAAGACAACCACAACAAAATCCGATAAGCCCGCACACAAGAGATGCAATAGCGGTAGGATCAGTTTCGTTCGAGCGAGATCCTGCAAGGGGGGCTACATATGCAAGGGGAGGTGGTACATGTGCAACGACCGACGAAATTTCTAACCATGCTTGCCCTCCAACCGGGCACACTAAAGTCCCTTTGGGCAACTGACCTGACGATGCCATCGCCTGTAATTGTTCCAACGTAATGGGGCCGCGTGGTTGGTTTGATGCAACGTCTGAATAGTAGTATTCCATAGGTTCTTTGATGCAAGTGAAAGTTATCAAAAAAACCAATAAAGACCATTTTTAAAAACGCCTGATTAATTGTTCCCACTTTTTACCGAGGCCGCTATACAAAGGCATGGCACACGCCTTTAAGTTTAACAGAATCAAACTATGATGGATCGTATCATAGTTGAGGCGACGCGTTTGTTATGTGGGTTAAATGCCCGATGGATTTCAGAACCGCCGGTCGGACAGCAGGCTATCTATTTCGCCAACCACACCAGCAATCTCGATTTTGTGGTGGTGTGGGCTGCGCTCCCACACGATTCGTGGTCATGGGGGCATCATGGACAGAATCGATTCCCTTTGTTTTGCTGCCCCTGTCTTTTTCCACTTGGTTCGTTACTTATATGGGGAGTGAACCCTCGAAGATGCGAAACTAACTAGCGAACAAAAATTTCACGCCATAACTTCAAATAGAAGCGGATTCACGAAGCATTTTTTCTGTCGTTTCCCAGTTGATACATGCGTCGGTGACGGATACTCCGTACTTGAGTTGGCTTTTTTCTGAGGGTATTGATTGATTTCCTTCGTGAAGGTTACTCTCGATCATCGCGCCCATAACGGGGCTCTCGGGTTGCGTTGATTGCTCGACAGCACTCTGCCAGACAAGGGGTTGACGCGCATGATCCTTATTTGCATTCGCGTGACTACAATCGATCATGACCGAAGGATGAAACCCTGCTTTGGCGAGGCGAGCTGACGCATCCTTTACATCCGCAGGAAAATAGTTTGGGCCTTGGCGTCCGCCACGTAGCACAACGTGACTGTCTGAATTTCCAGCCGTTTGGATAATGCTCGTGCGTCCATCTTGGTCGATGCCCAAAAAGCGGTGCGGTGCACAGGTCGATTTCATTGCGTCAATGGCTGTCTGAATATTGCCGTCAGTGCCATTCTTAAACCCCACTGGCATCGAAAGGCCACTCGACATTTCGCGATGAGTTTGACTTTCCGTTGTCCGTGCTCCGACTGCTGCCCAGCTGATCATCTCAGCTATATATTGCGGCACGATGGGATCCAGAAACTCGGTGGCGGTGGGCAAACCCATTCCAGTGAGTTCCAACAAAAGTTTGCGGGCCAAGGTCAGGCCATACGCCACATCGCATGAATCATCAAGGTGCGGATCGTTGATTAACCCTTTCCAGCCGACTGTCGTGCGGGGTTTTTCAAAATAAACGCGCATCACGAGATAAAATGATTTCGATACTTCCGCGCTGAGTTTTTTTAAGCGGCGCGCGTATTCCATTGCCGCATCGTAATCATGGATTGAACACGGCCCAACGACCACCAACATGCGCGGGTCACGTCCGTAAATAATGTTACGGATAATTTCCCGACTATCCTCGACCGTCCGAAGAGAATCTTGGGTCAAAGGATATTGCTCTTTGATTTGGTTCGGGGTCAGCAACGGGAGCACCTTGGTCACCCGTAAATTGTCAGTATGATGATCCGGCCTATGATAATCCACATGCCCGGAACTCACATTTGATTCTGAATTTTGATCGACAACTTTGTGACTCATACACTTACACTTTCCAAACGACCCCTCAAGCCATCTCATCGCTCTCGGCGCTTATACCCTTTAAAGCCATGCCCTCCAGAAGCAAGAATTTATCCACAAACAACTGCGCACTTACCGAGGTTCTATTGATTCTTAGAAAGAACCTTTTTTGGCCTTCACTTGAGGTGGCAAGAAGCCAAGACTAGGTTTTACCGGCCGTGGGTTCGTTTATCATCTCCCAAAACTTGGGATTGTTCTGGAGCTCAAGGTCTTCTTCAGTGACGGGGAGCTTCGCGCGAAAAAGGAAGTCATTAAGGGTGTTCTTATGGAAAACACGATGAATCATGACCCCGTCTTTGGTGGGTTCAAAATAAATTCGGTATTCTTTCGCCCTAAACCGATATAACTTCTTGCCGTCCCGTTGGATTATGCCAAATTTTTCATCAACAATCTGGTCGAAGTCACTGGGCAGCTGATCGAATTCACTCAGGATATCCAATTGCAACAATTTTGGAATCTGAGCCATTTCGGCGGCGCTAATGTCATTGAATATAATCTGAAACATGTCAGGGAAATCTTTGTTAGTAAAACGAGGTTTGCAAGGTAGCGAGTTTCATTGGATTGACCAGCACTTAATTCGTTAACATAGCTAACCTTCGAGATAACTAAAATGCTTAAAACAATTGAATCCAAATCTCCCTCTGCCCACGATCTGATGTCTAATATCGAAAAGGTCGTGAAAGGAAAGCGGGATTCGGTGGAACTGTCTATTATCACACTACTTGCACGCGGCCACTTACTCATCGAAGACGTGCCCGGCGTTGGTAAAACCACCCTCGCTTACAGCCTCGCAAAATCCGTGCACTGCGACTTTAAACGCATTCAGTTCACAAGTGATCTCCTGCCCTCAGACATCTTAGGGGTCAGTATCTACGACACCCATCGTCAAGAGTTCCATTTTAACAAAGGCCCGATTTTCACCAATATCGCCCTCGCCGACGAAATTAATCGTACCACTCCCAAAACACAGTCAAGCCTCCTTGAAGTCATGGAACGCGGAAAAGTCTCCATCGACAGCTCCACCTACGACCTCCCCCAGCCATTTATGGTGATTGCCACCCAAAACCCTGTCGACTATGAGGGAACGTTTCCGCTGCCACGTTCCCAAATGGACAGGTTCTTGATGCGCATCGAAATGGGGTATCCTGACCAATCTCACGAATTGGATATCCTTAAATATAACCGACGCAATTATAGCGAGATTCCGATTGATCCTATTGCAACACCGGAACAGATCATGGAAATGCAAGCCAAGGTCGAAGAAGTTCATATCTCAGACGAGATTTATGATTATGTGCTTAAACTCATCCATTTTACCCGATCCGGCGAGTTCTTTGAAATGGGGGTCAGTCCCCGTGGCGGACTTGCGCTTTGTCACGCCGCTCAATCCTGTGCTTACGTTTCCGGCCGGGATTTTGTAACGCCTGACGACATTAAGCGCCTCATCAAACCGGTTTTCTCGCATCGCGTTGTGCTTAAGAACCGTCGCTCTTCTGACGATCCTCATCTACGTGAGACAAACGAGTTACTTGACCGCATCTTAAGCTCTGTTCCTCCACCGCCCTAATTGACATTAGGCGAAATGTAAAAGACAGTGCAAGACGCGTGAGAGCGCGAGCCGTCCCAGTTTTTATGGCATTCAAAGACTTCATAAAGCGATTCACACGTGCTCCATGGGCGCTGCGAAAACCATGGGAACCTCCCTCGTTCTGGTCGTTATCGCTTGCCGATGCCTTTTGGCAAGCCCCACACACGGTCATCAAAACTAAGCCGACCCTATACCTAACCGCCCTGTTTGCCATGCTCGTTGGTTTGGTGGCTTATAACACGGGGAACAATCTTGTGTTCATGATGTTGAGCACAATCTTAGGCGTTCTCACTCTCTCCTACATTCTTTACAAATTTAATTTGCAGAACTTTGTCTTTCGCATCTCCTCCCCAGCCCAAGTCCACTACAGGGATTCGTTCGATGTTCAACTGACGCTCGAGAATCAGAATAAGTTCCGCCCCTTGTTTTCCTTAAGCCTGAACGCGGTGCTCGCCGATAAGGAGTCGTTCTGGTCAGAAAAAATCTCCCCGCTCCAAGCTAAAAAAGCTTTCGTCGTTCATTTGGGCCCACTATCAAGCGAGGTCAAAACAATCACTTTAACCGCATCTAAAAGAGGTTCGTATCTGGTGGGGATTAATTCGGTTGCTTCCCTTTTTCCTTTTGCATTCGTAATGAAACAGTTGCCGGCCAATATCCGAAACGACATCTTAATCCTACCCCGGATTGTCGCTATTGATGCGGACAACCTTCCTTTCCCGCCCGCACATGGATCCTTGGCCACTTCCACCAAAGGCGCAGGTTCAGATTTACATTCGTTGCGCGAATATCGAGTGGGCGACCCACCCAGACACATTCACTGGCGCCTTTCTGCTAAACAAAACCGCCAATTACTCCGGGAGTTTGCTCAAGAATACCAGCCCACTGTGTCTATTGTCTTTGACACACGCGGCCTAGATAATGAAGAACCGGCCTTTGAAAAGGCCGTGACTCTCGCCGCCAGTGCCTGTCAGGTCTGGCAAAAAAGGGGGGTGTCCATCGGGATCTGGACTCCCGATTCCGGATATATCGCTCCCAACAAAACCTCGTACCATTTGTTAGGGATCTGGAGAATGTTAGCCAACGTCCAACGCTTTTCCATGGATCGACCCATGCCTGCTTATCCCACCATACACGATGGAATCTCCGTTTATATTGATTGGAATAATCGACCTGTTCCCCGATGCTCGCCGCTGCCTCTCACCCTCGTTCAGGACAATGTATCATGAGCCTGCAATCCACACCATTCCCACTCTTCAAGGCACTTTCCGCAAAAGGGAATCTGACCGAAAACGCCGTGGGTTTGGGTTGGGTCATGATGGTCTGGGCCTTTTTTAGCCTGTTCGCTACAAACTCGTTGGAATGGTACATTTTGGCCCCGGACGCCTTTTTCCTCATCCTTGCCTTGGTCATTTACAGACCCCTGCACAGACTGAGCCCCACTAAATGGCTGGGTGTTACGGCACTCGTGCTGGGGTTGATCGCCTACGAATACCTCCTCACCCGCCAAGTGTTTGACGCCGCGTTGCACCTCATTTTTTACCTTCAATTTAATAAATTCTGCACTACGAAATTAGACCGTGATTACCCCCAGCTTTTTATGCTGTGCGTGCTCCAAGTTTTGGCAACCACCATCCTCACTGTCTCGATGATGTTCATGTTTTTTCTTATCGTTTTTTTAATCATCAGTGTCGCTTACATGATTGTGTGCGCCGCCCGTCAAAGCGCAGGAGAGGAGGCCGAACACTCAACAGGCATGTTTAACTTTAGGTTCTGGCGTTACATTGCACAGTCGGTCGGGATTCTGTTGATCGTTATTTTGGCGCTATTTATCGCTATCCCAAGAACTGCCATGGCAAAGGTGTTTGTGAATCTGAACTTAGGTACGGCCGGGGCCACGACGACCATGAGCTCGTTTTCAGATAATATAGAATGGGGGCACACGGAAGAAATTCAGCTTAACGAAAGCTTGGCGTTTTACGTCTGGATCGATGATCCCCACGCCATGAAAAACAATAAATCAAGGCTAGACCCTTATTGGCGGGTGTTATCACTCGATAAGTTCACGATTCGGGGTTGGGAAGTCAGTTCCAATGTGGCTGAAAAAACGGAACGTTATAATATTCGCCGAGAATGGCCGGGGTTTATTCCAAATCCACAAATTGATTTTAAATTACATTTCTACATGCAACCGGAGGTCAGTCGGTATCTGATTCAAGCGGAAAACATGACGGGCATGTCGCTCGCAAGGGACGAAAGTATATTTTCAAACTTACTCAGTAAATCTATTTCGTTAAAATATATTCCTAAGGATAATTATCAGTACTCTGTTTTTGTTCATCGCGATTTGAAATCCGGTGCAGGAAAAGGGGAGGTGCCTGCGCTTGCCCGGATTTTACCTGACGAATTTGAACATTTATATCTGCAGACTCCCTACTCAGGGGAACAATTGGCTGTGCTCCAAAACATCGCCAATGAAGCTTCTCGCACGACAAAGAACCAGTTCGAGCAAACGCAATCTATCCAAAACCATCTTCTGAAAAATTTTAAATACACTCTCAAAACAAGAGATAAGGGCATAAAAGATCCCCTCATCCATTTCCTGACGGTGCGTAAAGAAGGGCACTGCGAATACTTTGCGGGATCTATGGTGATGCTCCTTCGCAGTGTCGGGATTCCGGCTCGGGTCGTCGTGGGATTTGCGGGCGGCGAATTTAATGCAAAGAAAAAAATGTTCACCGTCCGTCAAAGCGATGCCCATTCTTGGGTGGAGGTCTACCTTCCTAAAAAAGGGGGTTGGATTCGGTTCGACCCCACTCCTGCTGATCGGACTACCACTCATTCGAACTTCGCCTGGGTTGGAAAAAAGTTTCGCCTCGCTAAAGAGGAAGTGACCTTTTTCTGGTACCAACAAGTCGTCAATTTTAACCTATCCGACCAACTTTCGTTCCTACGCAACCTCCATCAATCCGCAAATGTCATGAACAACAGGCTCAACGCCCCAAACATAATGCCCAGTTGGGTTAAAGAGTTGAAGATTGACCTTTCTTGGACTGGACGCAAAAAAAGCACTTCACTCAATGAATTAGTGGTCCCGATTTTATGTGTGCTGGGAACCATAGCGGCGGTGGTAGGAGGGGTGTACGTTTTTCGGCGTTCTCGGCGTTCGCCATCCCTGCAAGTCCGCATGCAACATGAGGAAGCCATCAAATTATGGCGAAAAGCACAGCGCATTTTTCACCGATGGAACATCCCCATGAACCCTTCTGACACCCCTGCGGAAATTATGGAACGGGTTAACATTAAGGGTTTCCCTTCAAAAGAGTTTGTCGAATGTTATTACTCCCTCCGCCATTCGAAAAATCCCCGCATACACGAGCTGTCCCGCTTTCAAGAATTATTCAAAATCCTCCTGTCCTCCCAGAGAACTCCAGCGGCAAAGAAAAACTGACGGTACGTCGTCATCGTCAAAGGTAAGGTTTTTTCAGCCGCACAAAGGCGCAAAATAAACCAAGTTTGAAATCAATCGAAGGCATCCATATCAATGTCCCAATGTCGCAGCGTTTAAGAAGATTTTATTTTCCAGCCACTTCCCAAAATCTGCGGTTCCCTCTCCCCAACCTTCGTGTCTTCGTGATATTATCTTTTCCCAGATTCCCTTTTGCGTCTTTTGCGCCTTTTCGCGGCTATTTTCCTAATGCCAATGCGCTTTAACCCAGCCCCACAGGGGCCTTCCGCCAGTGCTTCCGCATTTTCGCAGTATTCATTTCTGCCCGTTCCCTCAATCTGCGTGAATCTGCGGCTCCCTCTCCCCCAACCTTCGCGCCTTCGCGTGCAATTATCTTTCCTATTTGTCCGTCCCTTCAGATTCAGTTTTGAAATTGTAGTATGGATCGAAGTCCGGACTCTTTTTGAGTTCCTCAACGGTGATACCCTCGTCCTTGGCAATTGCTGAGAAAAACTTAGGGACAGGCTATTAGTTGTGGACGTGAGCGAATCTGCTTCCGGGACAACGTCGATTATTATGACAGAGAGGAAGAGTGATGGATACAACCACCACATTCCACCCTCATCATAACATGCGCGAGCCGCGCACCCAAAAACTAAGGGACAAAACTAAGGGACAGGCTATTAGTTGTGTGTCCAAAATTCAGCTGGCCGACTCTGCAACGTCGCCCGAATGATCCCGTCTTTCTTTCAAGCCCCATATGGCGACTTGCGTCCCCGCCCTTGGGCAATCTCCCATACGGCGCCAATCCCTTCTTTCTCCGCCCGCAGCCTCCACAATCTGACCATGTGTCGATTGACGTTCAATTCAGTAGCAATGCTCAAATCGCTCTGACCGGCCGCCACTCAGCCGAAAATCAGGTGAACAGAAAAAGGAAAGACTCTTGAGTCCTTGGGGAGCGGTGGTATCGTGTCGGACGCCATGTCATTTGTTTCTGTATTTAATAAATTATCCACCGAGAAAAGCCCGTTACTGAGGGAGTTTGAGGCCTTGCTCAAGCCCATGGATAACCACGCCCTTGAACAACTTGCGGGGCAGGCTCATCGAACGTCCTTGCAGTATCATGGCCGGGCGATCCGATTATTTGCGCCACTCTATTTGAGCAATGAGTGTATTAACAACTGCTCTTACTGTGGGTTTTCGAGAGACAACCCAGTCATGCGGGTGACTCTGTCGATAGATCAGATTGAAACCGAAGCACGGCATCTGGTCGAACAAGGGTTCCGCAATATTTTGTTGGTCGCTGGAGAACATCCCAAATGGGTGTCGGGCGATTACCTAAAGAATTGCGTGGCCCGGCTGCGTCCATTTGTCCCTGCGCTTTCTCTTGAAGTCGGTCCCATGGAAACGGCCGATTACGTTCCCCTCGTTGAGGCTGGGACTGAAGGGCTTGTGGTGTACCAGGAAACCTATGATCGTCTTGCCTACGACCGATTTCACACGCTTGGACCTAAGAAAAATTTTGATTGGCGATTGGAAACACCAGAACGCGCGGCGGATGCCGGATTTCGCAGAATAGGCATCGGCGTTCTCCTGGGTCTCAGTGAATGGAGGGCCGAGGCTCTCGCACTTGCGGCCCATGCTGAGTTCCTCCTTAAAACGCACTGGAAAAGTCAGCTGACGTTATCGCTGCCTCGGATGCGTCCTGCGGCCGGTGGGTTTCATCCTGACTTTCCAGTGAGTGATCGTGATTTTGTTCAATTAATTTGCGCGTTGCGCGTTACTTTTCCTCAAGTGGGGTTGGTCCTTTCCACACGGGAAGAGGCGACACTCCGCGATAGGCTTGTGCCGCTTGGCGTCACCATGATGAGCGCGGGATCCCACACCGAACCGGGCGGGTACACCGGCGCGGGCAAAGAGCAAGTGCATCTGACCGTGCGCGGGAAAATCATGGAAAGTCAATTGGAGGCCGGGTTAGATTTAAAGGGCACCACGACCGCTGAAGAGCAATTTGAAATTTCGGACGATCGGTCCCCCGAACAAATGGCGGCGCGCCTAAAGGAGTTGGGTTACGAGGCTGTGTGGAAGGATTGGGATCAAGCCTTCTCAGAGGCGTCTGTGGAAGCCGCGCCATAAACTCTAACGATCATGCCGCGCCAGCTTGTCATTTTTGCGAATGGACGCTCGTTCCAAATTCAGGAACAGACTTCCATTTCGGCTTTTCTAAAGGATCGCAGTGTCAACCATGCTTCTGTTCTGGTGGAACTCAACGGACACGCATTATTAAAGTCCGAATATGACACCACTTTAATCGCTCATGGCGACCGGCTCGAAGTCGTTAAAGTGGTTGCAGGGGGATAAAATTCCTGGAGGACGTTGCCTCGTTGGGGCTGGGGAAAAAGGCGCAGCGTGAGCGAATTGCAACCGCAACCCCGTTGGGGTTGATTCCGTTTTGCTACCTTCGTGGCAAAAATTTGATGATAATGGAGGCTCGTGTGTGTCGATGACATAGACGGGAAATCGCTGGCACCCCTGCCGGGGTGCGATTTATGTTTATTCGGTGATCCGGTGGTGTCACTTCGTTCAACCACCGGCTACATGCTGGCATACCTCCGGCATGGGAAATACGGAATCTCCGTGTTTGCGTTTCGATGATGTGTCCGCATTTCATGGATATGCCGGGGATGAAGATCGATCTTGGCGGCATTCAAGACCTCATTCGTACAAGCCGGAGGCTTCCCAAATTGGAGACCCTAAGAAGAGGCAATTATTTATCCCGGCGGGCACGTCCGGATCATACAAGCCGGAGGCTTCCCAGCATGTAGCCGGTGGTTGAGCGAGGTACGACCGACACCACCGGAACACGGCCCACACGACGAATGCATCCCGGAGGGATGCCAGCAAAGGCCACCTTGGAACGGTGGTGTTTTATTTTTTTTCTTCAACCCCAACGCGGTTTCGGCAAGTTTTCTAAAACCTTACCTTTACCTTAAATCCTTTTTTATTTTCTTGGGTGTATGGGCATGTTTAGCGGGAATGTGATTGGGGTGTGGGTCGGTCATTAGAGCGGTGCTTAGTAAAATGAGGCCCATGATGATATGGGGCATCATGATGTAACTATGAAACCCGAAGATAAAAGGGGACAGGGTGAGAAGAAAGGCACTTGCGATATCGAATCCAAGATGAACGGGCATGGAGATAAGATTAAAAAGACTCAGTTCGTAGCGTGTCAGGGCGCTCATTAACAAGAGGGAAACGCCCATAATCATGGGGATCCATGATTCAGCACCGCCCCGGCTAAAGTTGAATAAGGCGGGACTGATAACCAATAAGATGCCTACTAAGTAATCTAAAAATCCGTGTGTTTTTGTTGAAATAATTTTCATTTTTGAATTCCGTGGGTTCTATTGAAGCATATGGTTCTCCACAACTGGCTTTTTTAGAAATTTTAGCGAACTAATTAGGATATCGCGTAGGTATCACGCACCTTCGTTGTTCCCCCAAGTGTTGAAAAAACAAAAACACCCCTTGACGGAAAGTACTTTGCAGTATAAAGTGCAGTGCATGAACTCCCCTTTAATTGACGGTGAACAACCCCTAAAACCCAGTTTGAGCCCCGTAACACAGGTATTTATTTCCATGGGGTTGGCGGTGATAGCGGCAGACTTCCTTGTTTACCATTCCAACCCCGCCACTGGATTTTCGATTTTTTGTTTGTTCATGGCAATGCTCGTTATGTGGAACCGGTCCAAGCAACGACTTCACTCCACGGTGGGCGTCCTCGCCGTCCTTCTCATTATTTCGACCATCGCCGGTGTTCTCCATAGTTCGTTCTCAAATGTGCTGTGCCTGATCACTCTTACCTTCGCTTTGGCGGCCGATTCGTTTTATGTCCACATTCAGCGCACGTTCGTCCGGATCACTGGACTCTTCCGCAAAATCTATTACCTCCCGTTCCGTTGGTTGGACCTTACCTCGCAATGGGTTGAAAGTCGTGTGTTGAAAAGTAATGACACCCCAAGTCAAACGGGCAAAAGAATTTTGTTTGCCGTTAAGGTCGTAGTCCCCGCATTCATTATCTTGGTCCCTTTTGTTCTACTGCTGATGGGTGGCAATGCCATTTTCGCGAAGGAATTAGCAAATGTTTTCACTTCTTTGATCCACCTCCTTGAAGCGATTCAATTTCCTTCGATACTCCACATTCTTTTTTGGGCTGGTGTAGCCATCTGCGCGGCGTACCTGGTTTATCCCCCATACCTTAACGCACCCGCCGTGCTCGTAGAAAATCCTCCACTCCCCCAGACAAGTCTTGTCCCGCTTTCTGCGGCTCAGTTTATCGCCATCTTAGGAGGCGGTAACCTACTGTACGCGTTGGTGAATGGTATCGATATCCGGTATCTCTGGCTTCAAGACAACATCCCTGAGGGAATCACGTACACTGACTATGTTCATTCGGGGGTGTATTACCTGATCGCCTCGGTTTTCCTTTCGGCTTTGGTTATGACCATGATGAAAGAAGCGCGGCCTGGCGTGGTTCAGCACTCCAAACCTGTACGTATTTTGGCCAGCCTATGGATTGCCCAAAACGGAATTTTGATCCTGAGCACAGCCCTACGACTTAAAAAATACGTGGACGAATTTTTACTCACCACCACACGCGTTTACGTCATTTATTTTCTGCTTTTGGTCCTGGCGGGTTTTATCGCACTGGCTTGGTACATTCTAAAAAATAAACGCTTTACGTGGCTCCTATGCACCAACGTCGTCCTGACATTCTTCCTCTTTTTTATCATTCAATTTGATCTCACTTCCACGTGGGTCGCTCGTTACAACGTAACCAATCACGCTCTGGCTGGAAAAAGCATAGACATTAAATATCTCGAGGAACTCGGACCTCCGGCATGGCCCGCCCTCATTGAATTGGCTCAAAAGGATGGAGACGCGGTTGTAAAAACTCAGGCGCACGGGGTTTTACAAAAGATCATTATGGAC
>Ga0163154_10003053_pt1 | contig 23768 bp, 36 predicted proteins | sample OliLakLV19MP9P1_FD_148649 | JGI IMG/M metagenome (GOLD analysis project Ga0163154, IMG submission 148649) | Freshwater microbial mat bacterial communities from Lake Vanda, McMurdo Dry Valleys, Antarctica - Oligotrophic Lake LV.19.MP9.P1 | ecosystem: Environmental > Aquatic > Freshwater > Lake >... | reverse complement strand
CCCCGTGCGGCTCCCCGTGCGGCTCCCCGTGCGGCTCCCCGTGCGGCTCCCCGTGCGGCTCCCCGTGCGCTCCTCCTGTGCCTCTTGCACGTCGTGGTTGATCTAGCACACCAGGAGGTGCAATACTGCCGCGCCTACGGGCGTCCAGAACGGTGCCTGAGGCGAGGAGCCTAGGGGGGAGTAACGTGACCGTGAACGACACTATCAAGCAGTTGTCGGCGAAGCCGAAGCTCCGCCCGCTCGCAGACGGCTGCATACTCGCGACGTTCGCCTGCGGCACTACGGCGACGATCCGCCCTGAGCCTTCGCGCTACGGCTCGGGCACGGCGTACAGCGTCGACGAGATCATCTACGCGCAGCAGTACGCGACGCTCGAACAGGCCCTGCGCGCTGCAGCACTGGAGCTAGGCAAGCTTCGCCTGGCGCCGCTGACCATCGATCTCGCTGCTCTGCGCGAGATGGCTACGAGCGTCGAGCGCGATCAGTGTGGCGAGGCATGTAAGATCCTGCGACGGCTGCTACGCGAGCGCACTGGCCGCGACTGGTCGGTCACGCATAGCCTCGGTACCGCGTGGAGTTGGATGCAGATCCACGCGGTACCCAAGCGACGCGGTGCATTCGGCTACTTGACGATCGAGGACCAGATCTTGCTGTCAGCGGCGCTTGGTACCCACGTCCACACCCGGGGCGAGAGCATGCGGCCGAGCAGCGGATCGCGGGGCATCTACGTGTTCCGAGCGGCCGGCGTACCGGTCCCCGAGGACTGGCGAATAAGTGAGGCGACGTGGGACTGACGCAGCAGACTGCGGTCGATCCCGACGAGGGCGACTACTCGGAGACGCGAGTCCATACGAGCACGCGCTACGTACACGTCGAGCCCGACCTCGCAGACGAGATCATCCGCGAGGAATGGATTCCCTATGACCGAAATCAGTAAGTGCCCTAAGTGCGGCGGTAGGCGGTTCAGTGACGATTTCGTCATGGTCGGTGACTATCGCATATCTGCAAGTAGTGGCGTGTATGTCCGCAAATGCTCGCGTAAGGGATGTGGCGTTAAGCTGTGGCTCGGCGAGATCATCGATGACGGTAAGCGGGGTAATGTCTCGCGAGAGGTCCTCGTTGTGAGGGTTCGCGCCCTTCTTGCACAGTGCAAGTATGCTACCGACAACATACGCATGCTCGTACTAGAGGCTGGCGAGATGCGTGCGTTGGCAGAAACACTGAAACTCAAGTTATCCAACAATAAGTCGTTCCTCGAAGAGGTTGTCGAGAAGGCGAATGCGATCCTCGATGAGACGATCGACTCGAAAGAAAATTCGTGAACCATCTTTATACGCTTCTCCGTCGCATGAATGCGCATCATGACGACTGATCCGAAGCTCCACTACGAGCACTGCTTGCCGCAGCCTCACATCGCAGATCTTGTCGAGTTCGGCGTACTTGCGATCAAGAGCACCGGCCTGTCGTTCGACGAGGCGAGCATATCCAAGCGTTACTACGACGTCTTCGGCATGATGCAGAGTCAGTCCGTCATCCTCGAAGCGATGGCGCGTTACCAGCTCGCCGGGCAGCAAGCGTTCATCGTGGGTCCCGGCATGCGCACGGCATTCCAGAACACGATGCTCGACGGTATCTCTCACCGCGATCTCCGTCTGCCGTACGACGCCTTCTACATCTGCTTGCCCGACTGTGATTGGATGATCTGGGGAGGACCAACGGAATGGCACGTTGTTACGGGGATGTACGTCGCCCGTTCACCGGGCTCCATCGACGTTGCGATCTGGGGTCCTGAAAACGAGAAAAGCACCAGTCTCGGGGATGACGCGCAAGCGTGGATCCGACTAGATTCGCTCGAAGGCGATGCTTCGTTGGAATACGTACTCACACAAGTATTAGGAGGAGGCCCTGTTGACAGCGGTCTTACGGTTCCGCTGGATGACGACAACCAGCAGGCTGCGATCGTCAACGCGGTGCGCGTCGCCATCAACCTGTGCCTATACCTGCAGTCCGAGGCTGCACAGACCACCACGACGACGCCTGCGCAGCGACGCGCGCCGCTGGAGGCCGAGCTGCGGCGCAAGAAGAACCCCGGCAAGGCCAAGGTCATCGAGCGACGCCTCGCGCAGCTGTCGACCTCGACCGTCACGAGGATCGGCGGATCCTACGAGCAGCAGCTCTCGTCTGCGCTGCGCAACAGGGTCAACAGCGATGGCACGCGTCAACACATCGTGCGCGGGCACTGGCACACGTACCTCACCGGCCGCGGCAGAGCGGTTCCGATCCGCAAGTGGGTCCTGCCCTTCGTGCGCGGCACGCAGACGCCGGCTTACGAGAGTCGTCGCTACACGATCGGAGAGCCCGCCGGTGTCTGAAGACAAAGATCATCTCCGTCTATTTGCACAGGTGTACCTCAGCACGACGAGGTCGGAACGCGAGACGTCCGAGCAGATCCGGCAAGAGATATACGACGGCAGCCCGCACATCACAATGCCAATAGTCGAACCGTATCCGTACTTACGCATCGCCGCGAACGCAAAGCCGAAACTGTTCGACAGGTTGCGTCTACTACTGCGTCGTGCATGGCTACGGATTGCCTAAATCGGCCCTCGGCGACGTCGCAGTCTACTCGGGCGAACGGTGGCGCTCGGCGTACTAAGTGGACTTAGGCCGACCTCTGAACTTTGGTCTTCTTGACCTTTTGGCATCTCTTTGAAAGATATGCCGTTGTCGACAATGCGAGCTGTAAGAACTCCTTGTGATCCTACGTAGTTGATAACGAGTACAGGTTTCCATCGCCAGACGCGGAGGCCATCAGAGATAACGAGTCTGTATAGCGTACCAAGTCCGAAGTGCTGACCGTCGGCGTTCGGCTGACGTGTTATATTCACCCACTGCGTAGAGCCGCCAAGGATCGGACCGAGCGACGCGCGCACGACGATTCCCTTTGGATCTTTCACAAGTTCACCAGAAAATGGAGCAGTCACTGGCCCTCCGGATGATCCCCCGGATCCAAGTTTCACCTGTGTGAACCTGCCATTATCACCGTTTGGATATGGAAATCCGCAAGTGTATTCACCGACGTCAGATGGCCACATATCTGAATCTGCACGTTTGTACAGAGCCATCATCTGGTCATCGCACACTGGTATCGCGCGTGGCGGCGCAAAGGGATTAGGGCCGTCGTCATCGACGAACGATACCTTCGCTATCATATCGCCCAGCCGCGCCATTATCCCGAACCGCACCCGGTTCGCACTGCTACCACTGATCACTTCCCAGACGTTTACACGACCAACTTCTCTCCACTGGGCGCCGTCCTGTTCATAGACGATTCCACGACCTCTCGTCGTCGGCTTGCCGCCGATCGTCGGACCTGGCGACGGGTCGGATATTATCCTCACCCATCGATCGGTGGAGTTCGACGGACTTATGCTCGACTTCGTAGCGGCGTACCAGAACTCAGTACCTCTTAGCCACTGCTGCCAGATATGAGTTTGAACAAAGACGTCTGCCACGATGTATGGAAGTCCCTGTCCAGGAAAAACTTGCCTAACATCGAACACGTCAACTTCGAGACCTCTTCGATTTGGTTCCAAGGAATCAAAAACGAAACCACTCCCAGTGACACTCCCTGGCATTTCGGTTACATTTATCCACGGACCATTGATCCGAGATGGCCACGGCGGAGGCGTTGGAGATATCTGAATCTCATCCTCCGTCATGGGTCCGAGCTTCGCTGCAAGTATCTTCTTCACCCATGTCACATCTGCATACGGAGAAACTGTCTCACTGATCACGCCGCGCGAGGATCCAGACGGGACGATCGGGAAGGGTGGTGGGGGTAATCTTGTAACCATGAGCACTGATCCTTCTAGTGCGCGTTGACGTTCGGCGATGCCACGAGTAACAATAGCGTCGGGTCGAGGATCTCTGGCGGAGGACTCTGGCCTGCGTACCAACGGACGTTTTTCTGCACGCCGGGCTGGTACGTCTCGAAGTGCAGCATGTGAGATTCGCAGCTGCCCGAACTGTCGCGCACCATGCAGCCGATCCGGGCGATCGGTTGGCCGCGGACAACGCGTGATCCGACACCTACGCCGAAGTTCTTCCATGAGTCCGACTGGACTTCGCCGTACAGCGCCGTGGCGCCGTCGTGCTGCACTACGATCGCGTCGGTGCCCAGGTGGAAGCTCTGTGTGTCGACAACGACGCCATCGGCCACCGCGAGTACCGGGTCGCCAGGGCTGCCGAATAAGTCAACGCCGACATGACGCCGACCGTCTCGTGACGCACCGAAGCGCCGGGCAGAGCGGCCGTGCACGTCGCCGTAGATGTCCTTGTACGCGACCTGACCCAAACGCTTGTCGCTGGTGGCCACAGGCCAGGTAAGTCCGCCGCGGATCTGCGCGAAGGCAGGGCCAATATTGCGTGGCGGAATGACGCCAGGCGCAAGTCGCATCTGCAAGGCCGGCTCGGCAGCGACGATGCGACTTGCGACGACGCTACGCGCAACCAGGAACGTCGCCGTGCCAGTGGTTACTACGGCGAGCGCCGCGACGACCGGGTTCGAGAGCGCCGCATGAATCTGCTCCCAGCGCATCGCCGTCTCACTCCGCGCGCGACAGTCGCTCTGCAAGCTGAGCCTGTCGGTCGCCAGGGTTGTCGATTCGAGACTCACGTTCGACGCTGTCCTTGGCAGCTTCGAACGACTCAGTCTCGTCCCATTTGGTCATTCCGCTCTTTTTCAAGACTCTCCACCAGTAACTTCCGTCTTCTTCGGAGAGCTGGACTTCGCCAAGGGTGAACTCCCATGGACTCACGAGTACCCAGATCCTGGCGATGCCGAACATGCCAGGGCTGTCATACTCGTGCCACATTGACTTGCGTGCGACCGGGATTGTCCGTGAGGCAGAATCCTTCTTCGCAGAAGGCTTTCCGCCTGCAAGCGATACACCCTCCTTGGCTCTGGACTCGTAGAAGGTCTTCCCGATCTCCCACTTTACGTCACCGTGGACGGATAGCGCGAAGTACCGCGGCGGATCGCCCGGTGACATGCTCGGGTGGACCAGTCCAAGGTCGAAGACTTCGGACAGAGTCATGATCCTGCCATCTGGCAGCAAGACCTTGTCCTTTCCCTTAGTCTTCAAGCTTCTACTCCGTAGGATCTTGCGCAGTGCCCGGGCACAGAGCAGCACCCGTCGCGTGCTCGGCGAGGCAGCGACGCTTCCAGTGGCTGTACCGAGCACGGCGCCACGGGTTGAGCACGCGACGGTTTTCGAGCAAGCCGAGTCGGAAGTACTCCGCCATCAGGCACGCGTGTGCACGGCGCCACGCTAGTTCGTCGCGCAGCAAGCCCTCGGCACGATTGACGAGGTTGTTGGCAGCCTGCTTCCACAGCGCAGGATCGGCGAAGAGTGGAGCGATAGGGATCGATAGGCTCATACGGCACCTTTCAGAAAAAAACAACTTGACCGTCGCCGCTGAGGTAGCGGGCGATACTGATCGATCTAAACGACGATGTCTCCGGTGCGTAACGGAATTGATATGATCCCCACATGCCAGTGACATGACCGATTTGCGCGTCGATGTGTTGGTCGAAATAAAGGTCGTCGACCTCGACCGTGAGAGTCTGTGCTCGCGCTCGCGACGGCCTGCGTAGCTCGCGACGACAGCTCATGACTCTCCTCGTGCGAGCCGCGCTGCGATGAGCGCCGCTCTCATTCGGAGTGGCGTCGTGTCGATCGCAAGTGTCGGATTCTCAGCGGCGGAGTGACGACGGTTGGCTTGGTAGGCGTGCGCGGCTTCGATGTCGGCGCCGTACTGCTTCTTCAGCTCGTAAGCGCGCGCTCGGCCTGGGTGGTGGTCGAGATTACCCCATCCCCAATACCCCGCCACGCTCTGATAGACCTGTAACCGTACCCTCGGGTCCGGATCGGTGGCAAGTTCGCGCAGATCATCTGCGTCGATGCTGATGCTGTCGGCGATTCCGTCCCAGTCTTTATTATCCAACCAACTCAGATGAGTGATGACGTTGTCCTCGACGTCGAACGAGCGCACTTCGACGATTAGAAAACCGTCTTCATCATCCTCGGAACGCTCGTAATATAAATCCGACTCGTAGGTTGGGTCGAAGTGGACCGCACGATAACTGTCGCCATCCTTGTACAGAATGCCGCCGCCGTACTTGATCGGATTGACGTCACCAAAAGTTCCGATGGGGATCATGCTCATGATGGGCTTGTTCCGATGGGACCGGGCCGAGGAAATCCGACCAGTGGCTCGCGACGACAGCTCATGACTCTCCTCGTGCGAGCCGCGCTGCGATGAGCGCCGCTCTCATTCGGAGTGGCGTCGTGTCGATCGCAAGTGTCGGATTCTCAGCGGCGGAGTGACGACGGTTGGCTTGGTAGGCGTGCGCGGCTTCGATGTCGGCGCCGTACTGCTTCTTCAGCTCGTCAGCGCGCGTTGTTTCTGGATAGTAGATGTGGAAATAATGCCATCCTAAATGTCTCGCCACGATCAGATAGAGCTTTAACCTTACTCTCGGGTCCGGATCAGTGGAAAGTTCGCGCAAATCATCTGCGTCGATGCCGCTGATTCTGTCGGTGATTTTGTCCAAGTCTTTATTATCCAACCAACTCAGATCAGCGAGGACGTTGTCCTTGACGTCGAACGAGCGCACTTCGATCAGCAGACGACCGTTGTCATTGCGGTCTACGTATCCATCCTCGTAACGCTCGTCATATAAATCCGACTCGTAGGTTGGGTCGAAGTGGACCACACGATAACTGTCGCCGTCCTTGTACAGAATGCCGCCGCCGTAAATGATCGGATTTACGTTACCAAAAGTTCCAATGGGGATCATGCTCATGACGCGCTTGTTCCGATGGGACCGGGTCGAGGAAAACCGACGAGTGTACGGATGGCGCCGTAGAACTCGCGCTGCCATGGATCGACGTCGGACTTGGGCGGCCACTGTACCGCCGGGTAGAGCGTCTGCGCCACACAGAGCGCCGTCTGGGCCGGCGAGTCCGTGCGGCAGTCCTGCGCCACACGGGTGCCTTGTAGCCACAACGCGACACGCCAACCGTTGCTGACCCCTGGATAGGTCGCCTCGACCTCGGCCTGTAGGTCCTTCTGCACGAGCGTGTGAGCAGCACGCATCCACGCAACGTCGGATACCGACGACCAGTCGCTTTGTTCGGGGAACGTATACGTCAAGGCACATACGAGCATCTGCGGCCACGTCTGCACGCTCGAATCCATGCGGCATCGCGTGAGCGCCAGTGCCTTCTTCGAAGCCCACCGCGACGCGTAGCCTTCGAACGGCTCGACGACGCTATTGTACTGCGGCGCGCCCTGACCCTCGGGACTTGAAGGTGGTGGTGGAAGGGGTGGTGGTGGAAGGGGTGGTGGTGGCGGATTCACAGACTTGCGCTGCGATGCCCACGTAGGACTCGTAGCGCCAATGAGCACGAGTAGTCCAAGACCAGCGGCGGCATACGTCAGTAGCCGTGCTGTACGATCGGAGATGTTGTGCTCTCGTAGCGGATTAGAGATCCGCTGCGACGCTACGTGCAGCAGCGTGTGCATGGATCAGCTTTGCGCCGCTGCAGCACGGATATTGGTCATGCTGTCTTGCCAGTAGCCGTCGAGAATACCACCTTCGCCGTACAAGTCTTGGATGAAGCCAAGCGCTCGCAGCGACGTATTGCCAAGTAGGCCATCGACCTTACCGATCGCTGACGGCGCGGCCGCGGGATTTTCGAGTTGTGATCGGTAGAGGTTCCAGTCGCGTTGCATCTGCTCGATCGCCTTGAAGGGCTTGTCGCAGATGACCGATACGCAATTTGGCGTGCAGACCGCTCCGATGGCACAGATGTCCTTCATCACGTCGCCGACGTTGTAGTTCAAGTACGACAACGCGAAGAGCATGGCTTCCTGCGAAGTCCAGATATCCTTGCGCGGCCAGTCGGTGTAGCCCTTCGGATCGCCAACGAACTTACCATTCTTGACACCACCACCACCACCACCACCACCACCACCACTAGGCGAGTCTGTGATGGGCGGCACGACGGTGATAGGCGGCACGACGGTGATGGGCGGCACACTGTCCTTCTTGAACGCCAGTGCGGCGATGATCGCTGCGGCTGCTGCGGTGCCACCGAAGATCATCAGCCACGTACCGGGGCCTGGGTTGTTGTCGCGATCGTTGCCGTTCGCACGCCGAGCTGGCGCAAGGTGCACTTGCGGCACTGCGAAAAAGCGCATCGGGTTCAGGGCGCGGATCATGCCGACTTGGTGCATGTCCAAGAGTCTACCCAAGCTCAGCGGATCTCGCATCTGGCATGCAAGAACTCTCGGTAAAACACCAGCAGCAGGGTCAATCGAAGGGGATATCGTCGTCTGGAGGATCGGGTGTTGCCGGGATGAACCCGTCGTTGCGCTCTGTTGCAGCGAGATCGTCGTTGCGCTCTACAGGGGCGAAGCCGTAGCTACGCATGGCAGCGTCGATCCGTAGATCACCGTAGCGGCGCCGCAGTTCGGTCTCCTCGGCAGCGAGCACGGCACTGAGATGATCTCGGCCGTGGTGTACTGCGGCCAGAATTCGGCACGAGCCCTCGATGGTGCCGATCACGATCCCCTGATGATGCGTCTCGGACAGACCTGCGAGTCGCTTCGAGTCTGCTTCTGCCTGCGGGTTGTTCTTGGACATGTATCGCCTTACCGGACGTCTCCTCGACGTCACGGTAAGGATACTCGCAGATCTACTGTGCGATGTCCATTTCGCAAGAAAATCGCTGGTCAGATGGCTGTAATCGTCAGCCAGTCTGAACTCGAACGAAGAGTTCCTCCGTCCTTCCAGCTTGTCCAAACCATCAGGCGGATGTTCGGCGTGTCGCTGATCGCAGGCCTGTTGATGCGAAAAAACAGATCAGGGCTCGCGCCGTATTTTCCGTCCATCAGCTCGGCGCCGCTGAGCTTCGTGTCAGATGTGAAGCTCACGTCGCTCACTATGATCGATCCTCCGAGGAGTACGTCTCCAGGTGAGGTCTTCATACTGATGACGATGTCGACAGGAAAAGACGTCGGCTCGATCACGATTGATTTATCGTCTGGAGAAATCTGTCCCAAGGTCACTTCTTCGAAACGCGAGTACGGCTCTCCGTATTTGTCGATTACGGTGCCGACATGTAAAATCTCGGTCTCGATGCCAGCTGGAAACACCGGTTCGGGGCGCGGACCGGGCTTGTCCGGCGTCACTAGATCGATCGGTAAGATCGGTCCTACCTTCGGAGTATCTGCACGTGCGTCTGACATTACCCACCAGATCAGTCCTCCTGCTGCCGCGAGCACGCCTGCGCCGACGAGTAGATCGCGCGTGCCGATGGGGTTGAGATGACGACGAAGTGAGTGGCTTAGGAGTGTGAGTGCCATGGGAGTCTCTTCTACCGCATGCCGACGCGGCATAGCTTGTTGTCGTTATTCCACGCCAAGTAGGTCCCGCTTGGATTGCCGGATCGCTCTTCGAGCTGCGCACTCTCACGGATCACGAGAGTTACCGCCATTCGTGACTTCCGTTTGAATGTAGCTCGACGTGCAAGCTTGCCACATACGGTACAGCCCTTCCCTTCGGGGCAACCGAGGTACGGCGACCACGCTGAACGCCACGGACGTCGGTCCTCACGCGCGCTTGAACGTGTTGCGACAGTGAACGGTTTGCCTTGGGACAAGTGGTGGTGCGTACGGGCCATGAGTCACCGTATGCCGACTCGGCGCTTGAGCTGCTGGCCGACGCTGCGCAGTTTGTCTTTGTTGTTCCACGCCCAATAGGATCCGCCCGCGAGCGCGAGGCCGCCAAGGATCAGTGCGACCGTGTTGTCGTCGTTGTGCCTTGATCCACGTGGCGGAATCGGCATACGACCAGGCGGAATCGGCATACGACCAGGCGGAACAACGACACCAGGATTACCATGGAACCCAGCTCCACCGGTTGGTACCCAAACTCCGGGAAATTTATCTTTCTCTCCCGCGGTTAGAGTGATAGATCCTTCGCCATAGATCCCGCCGCCGGCATCCTCAATCTGCTTGCGGTACGTCTCGTCAAGTACGTCTTGCAGGCGGACTTCGTACTTGAGCGGGCCCTGGAGGATTCGTGCGCGTGAATCGGAGAATTCGGCACGTAACTGCTCCGAGCTACGGAACGCGCCCATGATCTTTCCGTCATTTCCATTGCCCTGATCCAGCGGATTCGCATTTTTTCCACCGTTGATCGGCAGATACGCCGCCATCGTAGTGTGCTGCAGGTGCCAGTTCTGTACATGTTTTAGCTTGCTAAGCGCCGGTAATATGATCCCTGACAGTACCGAATTGTCGAGGAATGTCTGGCGATCTTCGTTCTGCAAAGGACCGCGACATCCGTTCGGTGCCCAGGCTCCGATGGCGCCGATGGAACCACCCATGCCGACACCGTAGTTACGCGTGATTTGCTGCAGTGCACCTTCCCAAAATCCACGCCCATAGCCGACATCGGAGTTATCGGTAGAAGATCCGTAGAACTCAGGATTGGCCCACAGGTATTCGACGCCTCCCCATATACTCTGAAAGAATTCGATCCACTCGTTACCAAGACGATCGACGTCGACGCTGTACATTGCAGCACCACGCTGGAACATGAAGTCCCATAGTGTGACACCAGCCTGCGCGACGGTCGGATAAAACTGACCGACGTCGATGCTCATAACATCGTTGTCCCCTCCGCCGCAACGCTCCTCAAATATACCCTTGCGTCCTTTGGCGTTGAGATAGTTTGGGCCCTTTTTACCCTTGCCTGTGCGGTAATCTAGCGGCGTAGACTGCATGAGAGAGTAGATCTTCTGGCCTCCAGGGATCATGCCGATACCACCCGTACTTACGAACTCCCCATCGCTTCCGAATCCGAAGCGGTTTCCTTCTTTACGTACGTGTGGAACCTGTCCATCTCCTAGACCCCATACGAGACCATGCAGACCATCTTTATGTTTGCAAATTTGCAGCGACAACTCGCCTTTAAAACGGGGTCTGAATATATCAGTCCAGTCGTTACGATTCTTCGTGTACTTACGAAGGTTCTTGAACGCTTCGTCGTTGGTTTCTTCTTGCCATGATTGACACGGCAAAAATGTCCGAGGCCTCTGGCCTCCACCATCGAACATGCTCGCGATTGTCAGACCGAGACCAATAAGAGCAGCTGCGATCTGACCATATACCGGTATGACAGACAGCGCCGTAGCAGCGATCCCGATCATTGTAGTTAGTTCGATCTCCTGGCTGATAGCAACATCAGTGAATGTATCGAAAAACAGATCAAAAGATTGGAGAGCTAGCTGGGTTGGCTCGACGAAAGGAGTCAACACTCCCATGCTCGTTGCCATGTCGTAAACTAGATATTGCTGCTGCGTGAGCACCCCTTCGAGCGCGGTCTCCGTGGTAATCCGACTTAGTTCCCAAGCTGGAATTCCGATCGCAAGGCCCGGATCAAGTCGCATGTCTTCAAAGAACTCATTAGGTGCGAATCCTGACGGCGGATCTTCCCTGCCATTGATCGATGCGTTAATGAAGTCTTCGGGTCGGATTTTCATTGGCCACCTCTACTACTTGCGAGTGCATCCTCGGCGAGTCGTGCACCGAAGCTGTCAGGGTCGTCGCCGCGTGCTCGTGCAGCGGCTCGTGCTTCGCTGCGCGGCGTCGGTTCACGCGGCGCAGCGCTGCGACCCGAGGGAGGCGCACTGCGCTCGCGGGTGTTACGGGTCCAGCGACGACTCAGCGCGATCGCACCGATCGACAGGCCGATGCCGCCGCCGACCCAGATCCACCATGGGATCCCGTCGTAAGGCTTACGCTCCGTCAGTGCACCAGGCGTGACTGGGATCCGGCCTTTGTATAGCTCGATGCCGGCGTCGGCTGACTCCATTAGGCATACGGCATCGGCGATGACTGTCTGCGCCTCGGCACGCGCCTGCGTCCTGTCGATTGTCCATGACGGATCACTGAGATCGTCGTAGCGCGCCGTCATCCGGTTGTTGAGTTCGAGTAGCGCGTTCCACTCTGGGTAGGATCCACCGCTGACACTCTCCGTGCCGCAACCAGTGCCGCCGGTCGCCTGACACTCGATGGTTCCCAGCGCAAGGAAGCGCTTGTGTGCCTCGACGCTGAGTTTAGTTGTCAGTGCGTACCACTCTGTGTAGTTCTCAGCGTCGATGAACGGAATCGTGTTGCCGGGGTTCTCCGGCGTGTAGCCGGACGTCGTAACCACGAGATTCTTGTATTTATCTCCGCATGCCATGACTCATCGTCTCCTTCGTTCAGCAGGCCGCGACGTAGTCGGACCACTCGCTTACGGTATCGTTGAGGGTCGCTGCGTAGGACGCTGCATCTTTGGTCTGGGGGCCAACTTTGCCATCGACGCCGATCGGTGTACGTGACGTCGACTGGATTACGCAATTGTAGTCGTCCTGGAACGGACTGATCATCGCGCGTCGACCTGCAGCGTTCGTCTTCATCCACTTGGCAAACGTACCGTAACCCAGGCGTAGGATCTGTTTGACGGCGAGAGGAATCGCCGCGAAGATCTTGGCCTCCTTGACCAGTTCGCGCCACACTTGGAGTCGTACCTGAGGATCGCTGAGCGCCAGGTACAACATCCGCAACGCTTGAAGCGACGATGCGCCAAGCAGACCGTCGACAACGAGACCTCCCGGCCAGGCTGCATCGAGCGGTGTACCGGCCTCCCAGTAGCGTGCGACCAGGTTGTAGTCGGCCTGCCACCGTCGTGCGGCTTCCATGTTCTGCGCCGACAGCACTTCGTAGCCGGAAGTCGCGTAACCCATACTGCTCATGAACTGCAAGATCGTCGCCTCGCTCGGGAAGATATCCTGGTGCGGCCAGAACCACCCGGCGCCGACGTAGTTGTTTTTCATCGGCGCCGTACCAGGCGTAGCACCTTCGAGGCCAGGCGCACCCTCTTCTTCGCCGGGCGCACCGTACGACAGTACAGGGTTGCCACCGTACTTGACGACCGTCTCGCGCGCTGCATCTTCGGCTTCCTCGCGCGTGTTGAAGGCGTCGTCGCTCTCGATCACCTGGCCGTCTGGACGCCGTACCCATCCACTCCAGCGCAGGTACTGTGGATCGTCGTAGCCCGTAGCCCAGTAGATCCAGTCGATCTTGGGTTTCGCCAGCTCACTGCCCGACGCCAGGCGATATACGCCGTAGCCAACGACGCCAGCGAGGCTCACGAGTACGACTCTGCTCAGCATACCCGGGTTATCCTGACGCGAGTCGGACTGCAAGTAAGGGCGCAGGATACTAGCGGCGTGTGTGAGCATAATGGACCTCAGAAACTTGTAGGTGGTGGAAGGACGTTGGATTCGCGCGAACGGTTCTGAAACCAAGATCTGATCAGTAGAGCGCCGGCCGTACCCGCACCTGCCCATACCCACCAGGGAACGGCGTCCCATATGCCGCTTAGAATCTGTCCCGGCAGCGCCTTGAGGTTGGTGTACAGATCGACCCAAAATAGACGCAGCCTATCGGCGCGCCACGCATCTGCAACTTCGATCTGATTGGCCAACATGAACGGTGTTACCGCGTCCAGTGGACGTTGATTATCATAGCTCAAGGCGCCGCCGTAAAAGCCTAAGAGCAACGGTGCTGTCACATTCCACAAGATCGCACCGCGGTCTCCGCGTGGCGCTGCGGTGACTGCTGTTTGATACGCGCCGAGACGGCCTTTCCACGTAGCCATGTCGATATCCCAGTGAGAGATCGAGGCATCAGGTACAAATGAGGAGAATTTATCTCGTTGCGCCTGGATCTGATCGGTCAGCCTACGAAGAGATCCGAGCAGAACGCCGACACGCTCAGGCGTAGCTGTGTTCTCCGCTTGCGATGTCGGATCACGTTGGAAGAGGCGGAATTCATCCTGTAGGCCGCGTGTAATACTGGCGATATCATACGGCATGATGGATCCTAGTTGAAACGAGCATCGACGACGCAGTCGCGCAAAAACTCGATGACGTCGCCTTGTAGTAGGCTGTTATCGTCGTACTGCACCGGCGCAATGACGATGCCGGAAAGCGTCTGCTGTCCGGCTGAAACGATGGCAACCTCTGTCCAGATCGCCTCGACGCTGCCTTCGGCGCCTTGAATCAAGACGAGGGCATTGTCGCCGTGGCCGAGTAGTGATGCTCGCTCGCCACTAATGGGTGTGTAGGGTCCGCTTGTGAGCGATGGTCCACACAGTACGTTCCACTTCTGGTCCGGACGGAAGCGATCGAAGACGCATGACACATCGATCGCGATGACGTCGCCGATTCGAAATCCGTGCCGGTCCGTCGCCAACGGCTTGAACTGATCCTTGACAGCCGTAGACTCGCCGACGATCTGGACCTCGATTTTAGTGCCGTTGACGCGACGCACCAGGGCCCATGTCGGCTCGCTCATCGACGTGTCGTTGGCTTGCAGTTGGACGACGACGAAATCGCCGACTACGATGCGCCCTTGGTACGGTGTCACCGGGCATAGCACGTGGCCGATCATGTTCTTAGGTGCGCTACCAGACTGCGTCGTCCACCACCAGGCCGCCACTCCGAGTATGCCAAGCCCGATGCCTGTCGCTAAGCCGACGACAACTCTTCGATCATCGAGTGAGGCGTTGAGTCGGCGCGCGAGGTCGTACATGTCCCGAGACTACCACGGAGCTTCGGGACCGTCGGAACTGGTCTGAAACGATGGCGGAGGTGGGACCCCGAAGGTTTTCTGGTAGCAGGTCTCCGACCACCCTAGCCGAAAGCCCTTGTCGATCCGGACCTTTTCAAGGCGCTGCCACTCGTACAGACGTTCGCGATCCGAGGCCACTTGAGCCTGTGGCGCGGGGCTGTACCGGGCTACGCGACAGCGCCGGCACTTCTTTTGGACTTGAAATCGAGTCTGCCGCAACGGTGACGTCATGATGATCCCACCGCAATCGCAGCGCTCGGCGTTGGGATCATCCTGGTACAGGGTGAGATCTCCATCGACCTCAACCACTCCGCGTCCATCTTCGAGATCACGTTTGGTACCGCACGAGGGGCAGCTGAGCTGCGTAATCGATCGGATGGCGCCACAGTTTGGACACATCATCACCGGTGCGTCGGTGTTGCGCTTTTTAGGTGGTGCATGTAGCGACCACTGCCGAGGATCGCTGGGTAGACCGTGCTCATACACGCAGCCTGCGTGGTCCAGTACGACGGCGTATTCTTGGCCGGGGAAGATCCGCATCGCTCGACCGACAGCTTGCAGAAACACCGTGATGGACTTGGTCGGTCGTCCTAAGATCACGCAGCCAAGTGAGGGAATGTCGACGCCCTCGGTCGCGATGTCGACGTTGCAGAGTACCTTGATCTCGCCATTGCTGATCTGGTTGAACAGCGCAGATCGTTCCATGTCTGGCGTGTTCGCGTCGACGTGCGCCGCAGGGATCCCAGCCTTGTTAAACTCAGAGGCGACGTTCATCGAGTCCTCGACAGACACACCGAAGAAAAGCGTCGTACGATCTTCGGCTAGCTCTTTCCACTTGTCGACGATGCTACCGATCCGTGTCGCGTCGCCCGACGTCGCATCGTTCAAACTCTTAGCATCGTAGTCACCGCGACTGATCTTCACGCCTTTGAGGTTGGGACGGTGCGGAGCGTAGTACCGCAGTGGCAACAGACGCTTCTTGTCGATCAGTTCCTGCATCTCGGCGATGATCACCATCGAAGTGAAGATCTCGTCGAGGCCCTTGCCGTCCGTACGAGCTGGCGTTGCTGTGAGGCCGAGTACGATTGCTTTGGGGTACTGCTCAAGCAGCCACATGTAGCTCGGCGACGGGCCGCGATGAACTTCGTCCAAGATAATGAGGTCGGCTTCGGGTAACTTGCGCGAGAGTACGCGTCCGGTCTTGTTGCACGTCGGGCACGCGACGACGAGTTCTGGATGACCTTTGCAGTCAGGACACTTGCGTTTGGCGGTGAGCGTCATGACCGAGCAGATCTGCGCCTGCGCTTCTCTATCTTTCATCGAAGAATTGCCCATGATCACACCACATGGGATGTTGTGCTCACGGCACGCGCGGGCTGCTTGATCGACGATCTCGCGGCGATGTACGACGAAGATTGTCTTCTTGCCCTTGGCGATACACGCCTCCATGAACATGCATGCGACGTAGGTCTTACCCATTGCGGTTGGACCAACGGCGACGACGCGACGGTGACCCTTGCAAGCCTCTTCGCGGATCGCGGCGTAGCCGGTGGTCTGGTAGTCGAATGGTGGATATCGCATAGGTGTAACCTAGTGCTTCAACGATGGTTCGTCGGACGTCGTTCCAGACTGCTCGTCGTATACTGCGCATGCGCAACGCATGAATTGCAAAAGGTACTTCGGCGAAATATTCGCCCTCGACGCGATGTGGATCGCGGTGAACAGCATCATGGCGACCTCTCCAGAAGAAGCGCATTCGGCATCCCGTAAACCATCGCGAAGATCCTGCTTGATCTTCTCGTCGTCCATTCAGACGGCCCCTATCACAACGAGAGCAGCTTCAATCCGGCGCACCAGATCACGATCTTCTTGGATCATAAGCGTCAGCTTCGAGTCGGTCGCCGAGATCGTGCGCAGGTGCTTGGCGAACGCCGCGAGCATCTCTGCCCCATGAGACCCTGTTGTGCGCTCAGCGAGTTCGAGCGGCGTCACTAGATTGATCTCGATCTCCTCTTCGCCGGTTCCATGCGCATCGACGTCACCGCGGTGTGTCAGGCAAGCCCACCTGGCATCAGGGCAATCGGTGTCGCCGCCCAGCGCGATGATCCACCAGCTGAAGTGCGCGATGGTTCGAGCCTTACTTACATGGTCGCCATCGCCGCGACGCGATATACCCATCTGTATGCCGCGGAGTAACGGGTGGTGGTGGAATTTCTGGTTACCCGCGCGGCGCATGATCCGGATGCACACAGGACCGCTGAGCGCGTGCAGACTACGAGCGGAGAGCTGCAGTATTCGCGTGAGTACCTGCGCTCGTGCTGACGCTGCAGCGCTACTGGCCTCCTTGAAGAGATCGACGACCTCGTTGGCGGCATCGATCATCGCGTCGAACAGCGCATCGGGATCGGAGAGCTGCTTTCGGTACGAGTCAACGATCTGGTAGACGAGCGGGCGCAGGTCGCCTTCGTCCATCTGTTCGAGTAGCGGAGAGGCGATGCGAAGACGCGTGGCATCTTCGAGCTGTGGTAGGATTTTGTGCAACGGCATCACGGCGAAGGCGATCTCCGAGAGGGGACTATTTTTTTTTGCACCGAGCGTGACTCCTCGTCACGGCTTGCACAGGGTTCGCAAGCGTGGCATGGTCCCCGTCGGGCAGTCAAGGCGCGCGGTGCGTCGATGACGCTCATCAGAACAGGCGTGACGAGGAGTCAGGCCGTAGCTACAAGGTCGAGACCAAGATGCCCATCAGCACCCGTGTCCTTTCGCGTCGCAACTCCGAAGCCGGCAAGATCAAGATCGGCGGTCGCTCTGGCCAAGAGCGTGTAACCAAAGGCGGCACCAAGTGGCGCGCGCCGGAGAAGTTCGAGAACCAGAACGGACCCTACTTCGTCGTCACCAAGACGACGCGTGATACCGAGGGTGCCAACTTCGTCGTTGACACGCAGATCATGACGGCGCTCAAAGCCATGGGCTGCTGCGATGAGGATGGCCAACTACGGCGGATCCCGATCATGTTCAGCTCGGGAGACATCGACGAAAACTTTCCGTCGGGTCTTGCGAGTTACGAAGGCACCAAGCGGTGGTGTGCCAACACTGAAGGTGTCGACGCCGCAATCCGCTACGACCAAAAAGAACCACGCAAGGTCGGGTGCCCCTGCGATCGTCTGTCCAGTGGCGCTTGTAAGCCCGGTGGAATTCTGTGGTGCACGATCATGGCAGATGAGACGACGATGATCGGACCCAAACACGCGTTCCGCACGCACGCATGGGGCTCGATCGGATCGATCCAGCGGTGTCTCGAAAACATCGAGGATATCGTAGGTACGATCCTTCGCGTGCCGCTGTGGCTGACAGTCAAGCACCACTTGACCAAGAAGCGTAATAACGATCAGGTCAAAGTTCCGCTGGTCCAAGTGTTGATCCGCATGGGCGACATCTCGGGCGCACGGCAGCAGGCGATCGTCCAAGCGCAGAGCCGTCGACACTTCATGCAGATCGTTGGACAAGAACCTGTGCGACTTGGACTTGCAGCACCAGGCGACGCTACGGAAACGACCGTCGAGCAGGAGGTCGCTGCGCAGGAGTGGTTCCCGGTCGGTGACGGCGATGACATCTCAGGTCCGGTCATGGATGTGTCGGTCGAGGAAGAGGACGACGACATCGCATTCGATCCGCAGACCTGCGAGGTATTGGAGAAGATCGTCGGCGATGTGCCTGTGCCTGTGCCTGTGCCTGTGCCTGTGCCTGCGCCTGCGCCTGTGCCTGCGCCTGTGCCTGCGCCTGTGCCTGCGCCTGCGCCTGCGCCTGCGCCTGTGCCTGCGCCTGCGCCTGCGCCTGTGCCTGCGCCTGCGCCTGCGCCTGTGCCTGTGCCTGTGCCTGAAACGCCGATGAGGCCGGAGGTAACGCAGACTACGGCGGCAAGCGCCAGTGCGGTCGACGCACTACCAAGTGTCACCCCGGGGACTGAAGCAGATCCGATCAAGGCCAACGCGCAGCTGGCCAAGAAGTTGGCGTCGTCGTTACGGCTACTCGCGTCACTGCGAGGCGCCGACACCGAAGATACGCTCAAGCTCGTGAGCAAAGAGATCCTCGCCGAGGTCACCGTCGAGATGTTCGGCCTCGCGTTCGTATGGTCGGAATTGACGATCGAACGAGGTGTAATCGTACTCAACGACGTCCTTCTAAGGATCTCCGCGAGTAACGAGAAGTGGTTCTAATTCATGCCTAAGCGCAAGCAGACCCGTCGATCAATCTCTGTCTCAGGCGTGCTGTACGAGCGGTGCGAGCAGCTGTCGAAGATCGAAAATCGTCCGCTGTCGAAGATCGTCGAGGAGCTTCTCAAGGTGCGTTGCGACGCGGCGGAGATTCCGACACCGTTAGCCGAAGATGTCGAGAGGCGGCGGCAGCAGCAGCAGCAGCAGCGCGGTAAGAAATCGGGCGCTCCGCTGCATAACGGCGGCGGCGTCTTCTCGTTCTGACAAGCCCTGACGAATGGACGAAATCGTCAAACTGTTGCGCAAAGGCCTCGCGCTTGTGGCCTACCTCGACGAGGATGGCGATCTGCACGTCGGCTACATCGAGCGTCATCCTCTGGTCGCTGCGAAGACGGAACAGGACGCAGGAGATCCCCGATGGGACCAGGTGTTCGTATCCGTCGCCGCACGTGGAGAACAGATTGAACAGATGCTCCCGATTCTCGTCGTCAAGGCGACCGAGATCGCGATGGAGACGTTGTTGCGCGAGACCAACTGATGTCACATGTCCCGATCGTTGACGATGTAAACCGGTACACCTCAAGCTAGGAATCAGTTACTAGTAGTGGATCGCTGACAAGCCATTCCTGAATACTCGTTCCTAATCGCGTCCGACGCAGATAGAGATCGCCATCGTCGTCGACCTCAGTTGAGAACAAGGGCTCGGTCGCGTACTCGCACGCGGCTTCGTAAGTCACGATATTCTCATGTGCAAGCCAGCGCTGCAGCGCTGGCGAACGCAGAGCCATCTCACGCGCTTGTACGATCACGCTGACCTCAGCACCGAGCACTGTGCGCAACGTGTAGACGATGTCCATCACAGGGCTAGTAGTATCGATCATCACGACGCCAAGCTCGATCAGGCGCTCGGCATCCGCACTTCGAAGCGCTTGTGACTCGCAAGAGATCCATGCGCCGATCGTCTCGTCGATCTGATCTGCTACCACCCACGCGCGTTGCCACAGCTCGTCGATCAAGTGGCCTTCGACTTCATACAGCTCGGACAGTCGGCCATCTTCGGTCCGACATTCTTAGGCGTCAAGATCGAGCGCGTTACCGTGTGCCCGCATACGAGGGTGAGTACCCAGCGCGACATCTCGTCGGTACCATCCGATCTGGCGATGCTGATGACCTCGACGCGAGATTTACGAATCCTCTTGAAATCCGATGTAGCCGTACGTGCCGAAGCTGGTTTGGACTCGGGCTTGAGTACAGCGACTTTGGGCTCGATTTTGGCGGGACCGAGTCTTGCTGGTATGAGATTAGGGCCAAGGGTTCGACACGCGGCAGGGATCGCAGTAGTGGGTGCCCGAATAGGTATCATCGGCGTCGCGAGTACGCCACGGATCTCGGCAGGATCGATCGTGGCGGCCAGTCGCTCGTTGGCGAGCGCGGTGATCTTCGCGATGGCGATGGCATTCTGCATCTCGATCTCAGCGTTGGCCTCCATTGCGATGGCGCCGTAGCGCTTGCGTTGAGCCTCGGTGCGCGTGCACTCTTCCGTTGCTCTCTTGGTCTTGGCATGTCGAATCTGTTCGCGTGTGGCCATGGTTTTTTAGTCGAGACGTAGGTCTTCTGCGTCGGACTCGTCAGGACAAGTACCACGAAATCCTATCGAGCATCGAGAGATGTCGATCGCGCGTGACGATAATATGGTCGACGACAGGAATCCCGAGGATCTTACCCGCATCGATAAGACGTTCGGTAATTGATATGTCGGCCGGTGACGGCGTGGTGGTACCCGACGGGTGGTTGTGGCCGATGATGATCGAGTGGGCGCACATGCGCACGGCCTCGCGGAATACGTCGCGCGGATAGATCGTCACCTCATTGAGCGTACCTACGGCCGCGATCTCGACCGAGAGCGGGCGCTGTCGTGCGTCGAGTAGTACGACGACGAACGTCTCTTGCTCAGGTTTACTACTGCACGCTTTTCGAATTAGCTCTGCTGCCTCCGGAGGGCTACACACAGGCGTGCTTTCACGTGCGCGCATGCGGGCCAGCTCGGCCTCGGCGAATGCGAGCTGTTGGTACAGGCTCGCGCGTGTACCCATTCGTTTCGCCTTCACGTCAATACCTGCGCGGTGTCGGCGAGCGTGAACAGTGGAGGCGCGGCGGTGGCGGTGGCGGTGGTCATGGCGGTACACCGGGAGAGCCCCGTGCTCGCGAGAGCTACGGGGCGAGGATCGGGCGGGCGGCGTCCTAGCTACGGGGGACAGGGATGCGTGGCCAGGGATGCGTGGCCAGGCCGGCGCGCCGGTCAGGTGCACGCGCCGCCGCGGGCTTCAGAAGTGGTCCGACATCGGCTCGTCTTCGTCGCGAATTCGCGTGCCACCCGTGTGATCCCAGCACGCCAAATATGCCTCGTCGGCCTCACGATCAAGCTGCGCGAGTGTGAGCCGTTCAGCATCGGGCAGAGTCAGAAGCTCGGCAAGACCACGCTCTCCGACCGCTTTGTCGCGTCGGTTTTTCGCGAGCGTGGCGAGTCGCTTGCGACGCGAGATCGCGTGCCAGCGATCACCATCGATCGCGATCCACCCGTCGTCCTGCAGAGAGCGCTTCGCCGCGATCGCAACGCTGCGCGTGATCCCGAGCACTCGCACAAGATCGATCACGCGATGCGCGCCCTTCGTGCGCAGCAGATTCATTATGCGCTCGGCTGTCGCACCCGCGGTGGCGGTGGTCATGGTCATAGCGGTCAGTATCCGTCGCAGTCATGGCCACCGCACGAGCGGCCGGATCCGAACGACGAGCAGTTTCCGTCCGACTTGCACGCACGGCGACCGCCGCGAGCGGCCCCGTAGCCGCGTTCGGCAGGGCGAGCCGCCGGGCAGGGCGTGGTCGACCGGGTAGACACGACCGTCACCCCGTCGCGTAGGGATACGATCGCGGTGACGGTCGCGGTCCAGGTTTTGCCAGCGGCAGTCGTGATCGTCACGACGTCGCCGATCGCCACGTCGTGACGAGTACGGGCGCCCCAGGCACCTGAGGCAAGCTTGATTGGCGTGGCGGCGATGATCATGATGGCCTTCTTTGCCCCAGGCTCCTCGCCTCGGGCACTTGTTCCGACGCCCCGCCGCACGCGTCCATTTCCCTCCTGGTGCGCTCGACCTTCGTCAGCAGCGCACGGGGAGTCCGGTGTAGCGCACCAGGAGGTGCGGATCAAGCTCCTCGTGCGCTCCTCGTGCGCCCCTGTGCGTCGTGGTTGATCTAGCGCACCGGGAGGTGCAATACTGCCGCGCCTACGAGCGTCGGAACGAGTGCCTGAGGCGAGGAGCCTGGGGGGGAACGAAATGAACACCGCGGCAACGATCGATTTCTTCGAGCAGTATCACAGCGAGGGTTCGTCGCGACGAACCGAAGACGAGACATGAGGGCCCTTGATCATGTCGCGATCATCAGCCAACTAGGCCTGATACTACGCGGCGAAAATACGAACTGGGGTGGTGATCGGAGGATGAGCGCCTACGCCTTCTTACGAAGGATCAGCACGGAGATGCCCGATGACGCACTAGTATTGGCGCAAGATGTCGACGACAACGTCGATGTGTTCGCCGAAATTAGCGGCGTCAGCCCGAGCACGTTGCGAGCTTCTGTTCGTGTACTTCGCTCCGAGCCGGACTCAGGGGTGTGAAAGAAAAATGACTACAAAGATCACATGCACGTACGAGATATGGTCCGGTTACTCGGGCCATCAGTGCGGAAGAACGGCCAAGTTCACTGGAGTGTTCGGCGATCCGCGGTGCGGATTGCACAACCCGAACAAGGCTCCGACGAAGGCTCAGATCCAGGCCGACGAAGACCACAAGCGACGCGCCGCGTCGTACGAGGCTGACAAGCTGGCGCATCGCATCGCGATTGCGGTGCATCGTGGCGAAGAAGTCGAGCAACCGGTGCTCGACTTGTACTACAGAGAACTGCTTGCGGCTGGGCGCTTGCCCGCTGATGAAGATGACAAGTGAAGGACAGTGACCATATGACCATTTCTGAAAATCCGAAATTCTGTGCGAGTTGTAGCGCTGCGATTTCCGACACCTTCCGCTTCTGCGGCGCGTGCGGCACGGCATGCGGAGCGACGGCGCAACCGGACGCGGGACCCTCGGTCAAGCCATTCGACAGCGGGTGCGACTCATGAGGCAGCCAACCTTGACGATGAAGATGGGCTCCCGGTTGCTCTTGCCGCTGCTCCTGGCGTTTCTCGCATGCGAAAGACCGACAGACGATGCCGTGCAGGTTGACTTGGATGAAAACGGCCATCAACGATGTGAGAAGACGACTGAGTGCGAGCATGGGCGAACCTGCTACGGGCGTCGCTGCTTGACATCGGACGAGGTCACCGCGAAGCAGTACGAGTCCGCGGCCTCGGCAGAGACGAAGCGAGCCGAACTAGCAAGGTCCGCTGCAGAGGCCGCGCTACAGCCGACGCCTCCTCCTGTGACCGGGAACAAGGCGCACGACCTGATCGCGGCGCAGTCCGACGCGGAGCGGAACGCAACGCTCACGTCCGTAGTCAAGGGCAGCAAGGAGCGGTGTGACCGCGTCATGCGGAGTTTCTTCCAGGGCATCGAGCCGAAGAGCGGCGAGGCGTACTGGAACGTGCAGTGCCACAACCGGCGTTCGTACGCGATCGCGGTGTACAACGACGCCTCGGGCTCGACGCGTGTCCTCGCATGCGACGTCCTGAAGGAGATCGGCGTCGAGTGCTTCAGGGCGTTCGAAGACGTGGCGGAAGAGCCGAGTGCGCGGCCCCTGCAC
>Ga0163154_10003051_pt1 | contig 23782 bp, 18 predicted proteins | sample OliLakLV19MP9P1_FD_148649 | JGI IMG/M metagenome (GOLD analysis project Ga0163154, IMG submission 148649) | Freshwater microbial mat bacterial communities from Lake Vanda, McMurdo Dry Valleys, Antarctica - Oligotrophic Lake LV.19.MP9.P1 | ecosystem: Environmental > Aquatic > Freshwater > Lake >... | reverse complement strand
AAGCGGTAGATGCGCCAAAAGCACCATGCAAGCTGTTGATTTTAAAGGGCTGAAATTGGGTAGGGTTGCAGCCCCTCCAGTCGCTGAGACTATTGAGACATACGGTCGCTGTCGCTGATCAACTTTCCCGGGCGGTTGCAGCCCCTCCAGTCGCTGAGACTATTGAGACCAAACTTTTTGACAGTCCATCCATCACCTCGAGTTGCAGCCCCTCCAGTCGCTGAGACTATTGAGACGGAAAGAAAAGAAAGGGTGAAGATGGGTTTGGTTGCAGCCCCTCCAGTCGCTGAGACTATTGAGACCAAACAGGACTCCGTTAACGAGCCTTTTTGAGCAGTTGCAGCCCCTCCAGTCGCTGAGACTATTGAGACCCTTAAGGCCTTTTTGCTGCGATTTCTTGTCAAAAGTTGCAGCCCCTCCAGTCGCTGAGACTATTGAGACCATCCGCAGCTTTTCTGATCTCGTGTAAGTCGGTTGCAGCCCCTCCAGTCGCTGAGACTATTGAGACCCGTACTGGTACCCAGTAAATAGAGCAGTCGGTTTCAGCCCCTCCAGTCGCTGTAGCGGGGTTTTCTGTCAGGCACTATTTATTCTGTTACGATTTAGACGACGATCGCCTGCGTGATCGCACTGCGAAGCGCTTATTGAAACACGGTCAGCGCGTACAAGAATCGGTCTTTGAGTTATGGTTTCGCACACCGGCGCAGTTTCGCCAATTACAGATCGATTTGCGCAAATTGCTGACGGCCAATAACAATCTACGTTGGTATCGTCTAAGTGACACCGCGTTGGGCGATTCTGGCGCTCTAAACGCGAATCCACCACGCACGCCACCAGCCGTGCAAATCTGGTAGTTGGCGCAGCGTTGGCGGCAAGTTGCATGGATTTGTTGATTTTGCAAATTTTCGATTGAAAATAGCTGTTTGGCGCGTATAGTTCAGGGAACGCCTGAAGTTCGACCGGCCAAGCCTTTAAAAACAGAGACTTGCACCACAAAGTCGAGCCCAAAAGCGCCCATTTGGCCGGAGGGGCTGAAACAAAGCGGTAGATGCGCCAAAAGCACCATGCAAGCTGTTGATTTTAAAGGGCTGAAATTGGGTAGGGTTGCAGCCCCTCCAGTCGCTGAGACTATTGAGACTTAAGCGCAATGATGAGGCTAGAGCTGGCGGTGTTGCAGCCCCTCCAGTCGCTGAGACTATTGAGACTAGGTCAACAGACCCACCAAGACTGCAACTGATGTTGCAGCCCCTCCAGTCGCTGAGACTATTGAGACCAGTGATAGCGCGAATATCCTGCTCGTCGAACGGTTGCAGCCCCTCCAGTCGCTGAGACTATTGAGACTCAGGCGTAAACGGGTTGTTAACAAATTTGGTGTTGCAGCCCCTCCAGTCGCTGAGACTATTGAGACTACGCTATGATGACGATAAGCCAAGCCATGGCGTTGCAGCCCCTCCAGTCGCTGAGACTATTGAGACTTCATGCCACCATGGCGGAGCTGGTTCGTTGCTGTTGCAGCCCCTCCAGTCGCTGAGACTATTGAGACTGATTTCTGTTGTGATGAGACTTGCGCCGAGTTGCAGCCCCTCCAGTCGCTGAGACTATTGAGACATGTAGATGAATTCCACCTGGCCATTGTCTAGGTTGCAGCCCCTCCAGTCGCTGAGACTATTGAGACATGTAGATGAATTCCACCTGGCCATTGTCTAGGTTGCAGCCCCTCCAGTCGCTGAGACTATTGAGAGCCTTCTTTCTTTTTCTTAGAGCGTTCCCAATCGGTTGCAGCCCCTCCAGTCGCTGAGACTATTGAGACCAATACAGCTCACGCGCCGCGCGAACCGCAAAGTTGCAGCCCCTCCAGTCGCTGAGACTATTGAGACCAACCATCCGCCAAAGCATGCTGGACTGCCGCAGTTGCAGCCCCTCCAGTCGCTGAGACTATTGAGACTCAAACCCTTGAAGAACCAGCCGAACATCCTGGTTGCAGCCCCTCCAGTCGCTGAGACTATTGAGACTCTGAAATCTCGAAACGAAATGTCGCTTCTTTGTTGCAGCCCTCCAGTCGCTGAGACTATTGAGACCAAAACTTGAGCTTGCGGGCAATTTTACTGACTGTTTCAGCCCCTCCAGTCGCTGAGACTATTGAAACTTGCCCGCCAGCCAATCTGATTCAGAACTTAATGTTGCAGCGCCTCCAGTCGCTGAGACTATTGAGACCTTTTACCGTTGAAGGTGGCTGCGGCAGCGATTCCGGTTTCAGCCCTACAAATCGCTCAGTCTATTGAGACCAGTAAGGAAAGCCAATTCAGCGGCGCTCTTGCTGTGCGCCCCAAACGGGGCAAACCAAAGTAGCCAAAGGCAACGCCCTGGGAACGGGTCTAATGCAGACTTTCATGCCATCCAGTGGCAATATAAGCCCGCAGCCATTCCCGCTACATCTTGCACACGCCTTTTTAGGGAATTGCCTGCGAAGCCTTCGATGGCCAATACGCGAACGGCACCTGATATTTGTCCGTGGGCGTCTCGCAATGGAGTGCCGACGATATGTCCTGCAAAGTTATGCGGCATGTCGGTAGTCGTGGAGTGCGCAATCTGAGGAACTGCCCTTGCATCGCCCCATCGACCTAACTCTGTTCATCGCGAAGGGACACTTTGATTTCAGTAGCGAGATAGACGCCCATACATTTGAAAATCAGAGTGATGCCCTTCCGATTTTTTAAAATCGCGCAAACAGGCGAGCGCAAGAGCACGCTGGAGGCGCACATGACCGAGAACGGAGAAATGTTGAAACCGCGGCTCAACAAACTATGCGATGTTCTGCTGGACTTGCGTGCGCGTTGAAAAACTTGAGGCATGCTAAAGCGGACGGAATTCCAATTAAACGAATACAAAGAGTGCATGTATGTCCATTCCATTATTGGCGGGAAATCCAGATTGCACGCCAGCGTCGTTCTCGCGCTTTGTTTTGCCTTTCGCCTATCAACTGACGCCAGCTTATCTCCCTGAATTGAAAAGAGCCGGCCAACCATCTGAGGTAGGGAGTTGGGATCATGTGCCGCGCTGGGTGCTATGGGATGACTCCGATGCGCAGAGCGCTTTGGAACTCGGCGCGCAAGTCACGCTGGATCAACGCAAGCGCTACTTCACCAGCGAAACCGCCGAGGTGTTGTTTGGCAGTCGCACCATGCGCTTTCGGTTGCAATGCCCAACGCAAGCAATCGGTCCGGTCACTGTGCAGGTGGATGGCGTGGCGGCCCAGCTCGAAACGCCCGAGTTGCTGCTGTTTGAGTGTGCACCGTTTGGCAAACGGGGTGCGGACCCGATGCGGATTGGCTTGCTGGTGCTCTCGGTGCATTTCACCGGTAACGCGCTCCAGCTAGACCAACTTCTCAAGTTCAACGAGGCCTTTCGCAATATGCGCCAGCCCTATGTGGGGCACGCTGGCGCGCCAGATCTGACGCAAGTGACGTGGCTAAAACAGCTCAACTTGCGCTCGGAATCAACGCGTGAATGCGCCGATGCGCCGTATCTAAAGCTATGGCTGGACCTGCTGGAGGCGCCATTGGTGTTGACCGAAAAAAATGCGCCTTATTATTTGTACAGTAATTGTCTGGCCCAAATTGCACGTAGTGGTAGCCATCTGCGCTCACCGCTGATCCACGCCGATTACCGGGCGTTTACGTGGACGGCGGCAGTTTGCGAAGGTGGGGCCTTGGTGTTGAACAAGCCTAGCAGTGACCAAGCGAATCGCGACGAACCGTCGGTGTTGGAGCGCTGGCTACAGGGACTAAAGTCCAAGTCAGAAACCCGTGCTGAAAAGACCGGGCAGAAACCAGCGGAGAGTCATGGCTGGCTGCGGTTATTGAACGTCGATGGACCAGGTTGGCAAGGTGCGCCCCCTCACAGCGAACCAGTGCCAGCCGGCTTCCACGGAGATTGGTTGCGCGATCACACCTACTTTCGTTGGGCACCCCAATGTCTGTATGGCTTCACTCCGCACTCCGGCGCGGCTTTTGTGAGCGTCCAGCGCGACCCGCCCATATGGAATCACTTTCGCCGACTCTATTTCGATCAGCTTTGCCTGATGTTGTACGTGCGCGGCACCATCTTTGGGTTTAGTCGCGACATCAGCGCGCTCTCTCGCAAAATCCAGGTCGACCGCGGCGGCGCGTCCCATTTCAATCGCCTCGAACGTCAGTTCAGTCTGTTCACCAACCTCTACCAGTTCCCACTACTCTCAAACCAACAGCAGTCCTTGGAGATGTACGCGGCGCTGCGCAAGGCGCTGGATATCAACGACTTCTACGACGAAGTGCAAGACGAAATTCGGCATATGGCCAGCATGTTCGACCGCCGCCATGATCGGGACATCCGCATGATTGGTGTGGCAATCGCGCTGATTGCCACCATCGGCACGCTTTGGGGCGATATGGATCTCGGCGCTTGGCTGGTCGGCACGCTGGGCCTGAATCCTTTACTGGCCTTCTTTGTCATGTTGCTGCCCCTTGTACTGACCGTTTTTGGCGGTTTGGCGTGGATGAAACGCCGGGATTAGGCAGCTAGCTGTTTGCAGAGCTGCAGTATGACTGGGTTGATTTCCGACAAGCGCGCGTGCCCCCAGTAGCCACGCTCCGGCAGTGCGCCGCCGTACCAGCCACCTGGATACTCGGCATGCAGCCCGCGCAGCAGATCACCACGGCCGAAAAACTGGGTCTCGCTTGGCCCTTGAATCAACACATTGTCAACGGACTGCCCACCGGTCGCCGAATGCAGGCGATCGGTGATCGGCGCACTGCGGTCATGCGGGCAATGCACAATCGCCAACTGTCCGTCGGCAACCAGCCGGAGTTGCGCGACTGCCTGTTCTGCCTGTAGTTCTTCGTTGTCCGTCACGCCTTGGCTAGCGCGATCCGCTGCGCGGATGGTGCATACCTCTTCGGTTGTTGCCCCCAGGCTCAACATGGCTGGGATCCAGCCGATATCGTTAGCCTCGATCAACGACAGCTCACGCGTCCATTGTTCTGCCGGCAAATGCAGTAAATCGAAAATTTGGCGCAAGGAACTCGGCTCGGCAATCCCCGCCCGCTCGCCATGATGATCAATCAACAAGACGCCTTCGCTCGGATAGGAAAGATCCCACGGCAATTCCACCAATACCGGCGTGTGGCCGGCCGCCTGCGCTTCGGCGATGCGCTGCGCATAGTGCGAAGCCTGGGCTCCCCAGGAAAGGCCATCGTCATGCACGTTGACACCGACGTCACGTGCCAGCGCAGCGATCGATTGCATTTCCAGATCGCGTCCTCCCAGAAACAACTCCAGTTGGGCAATCGACGCTTTGCTATTGGATATGCTCAAGCTCAGTCCCTTAAACCTCTGCCGCATGCTGGGCGGGAGTCGTTGGAAACGCGATTTGGTGGGCCCGCACGGATTCGAACCGTGAACCAAGGGATTATGAGTCCCCTGCTCTAACCGTTGAGCTACAGGCCCGTTGTACCTTCATCGTCCCCGAACCATGCTGCCCCAATTGTATCGACTAATCCGTTCGGGGTGCGTGGCGTCGACTAGCCGCTCAGCATAGCTGACGGCGCGTGCTGTTGAGCGCGCGACTTGTCAGTCGGGGTGCGAGTCGCTGTCATTTTGCGCAGCCGGAATCGAAGGAAAGGGTGACAAGACAGCGGATTCTGGTGGGCTGGCGCTGCGCGCTGACGACTCGCACTCTGTCAGCACCACCAGTTTGACTTTGGCATCGCTAATGCAGGGTTGCGCCTGGCGGGGCGCTGGTTTGGGCGGGGTGTTCTTGCCAGTATTGGCGTACGTCGATGAGTACGCTGGCGAGTTGGGTGACTACGATGTCGCGTTCGTGTTCGGATAAGGGGGCTTGGTCGGGGTTGCGTACTTCGGCGAAGACGCCGTCATCGACGCCCAGCGCAACAATCGGCGCGAGCATTTCGATCAAGGTGCGGTCTTCGATCATGCGCTGTTCCCAGTGTTCGGCGTTCAGATCGACGCCCAGGCTGAAGCCCTCGCACCAGCCGCCGGCATCGATGGTGCTTTCCGATGCGGGCTCATTATCTTCCGGTAGGTGTTCCAGTTCGGCGAAGATGGGATCGTAGTCGTGCAGGTGTAGGCCGTTTTCCAGACTGCCTTTCAGTCGTAGCAGCAAGTCCAGCAGGCGTTGCAGTTTAGGTGTGGGCGCGCCGAGTGGCTCGCCGCCCAGGATGACCGGCAGCCATTCTTGCGGGCCTACGGAAAGCGGGCCGATCACCAATGCGGTCAACAGACCTTGTGCGCCGTCCAGGCGCAGGCCCTCGTCAGAGCCCAGCTCTTCGAGCAGGCCGTCCATTTCTTCGAAATCCTGTTCGTCCAGTGGCAATACGGCGATCAGTGGCGTCATGGAGACAGCTCCAGCCAAACGGGCGCGTGGTCGGAAGGCCGCTCCAGTTTGCGCGGCGCCCGATCAATGCCGGCGGCCAACAGGCGCGTGCGCAGCGCTGAGGAAATCATGACTAGATCGATACGCAAACCGATGTTGCGGCGGAACGCGCCTTGTCGGTAGTCCCACCACGAATAAACGCCGCCGGCCTCGTGCAGCAACCGGTAACTATCGTGCAGGCCAAGTTGCACCAGGGCTTGTAGCGCTTGCCGCTCAGGGGTCGAGCAAAGGATTTGCTCGTGCCAAGCGCCGGGGTCGTGCACATCGCGATCATCGGCGGCGATGTTGAAATCGCCCAGCACGATCAGCTTGGGATAGATGAGCAACTGCGCCGCCAACCAGTCGCGCAGGGCCGCCAACCAAGCGAGTTTGTAGGCGTATTTATCGCTGCCGACCGCTTGCCCGTTGACCACGTACAGATCGACGATGCGTAAATCGCCGACCGTGGCGGCGAGCACGCGGCGCTGCGGATCGTCAAAGCCGGGGATTTCGCGAACGGGGTCGGTGCCTTCCATGCGGCTCAGCAGCGCCACGCCGTTGTAGGTTTTTTGGCCATTGACGAGGGCTCGATAGCCAGCCTGCGCGAGCTGTTCGTGTGGGAAATCGGCGTCTTGCAGCTTGATTTCCTGCAGCGCGACGACATCCGGCTGCGCGCTGGCCAACCAGTCGAGCAGATGCGGCAAGCGCACCTTGAGCGAATTTACGTTCCAGGAAGCAATTTTCATCGGCCGATCATAACTAAGGGTAGAGCGAAGCGCTCACCGCACGGGCTTATACTGGGCTTCTGGTTCTCAGAGGCATCGACTATGGACGGCATCACGCCCGATTTGCTGACTCCGTTACTGCAGCGCCAGCGTTTGGCGCACGCTAGACGTACGCCTGACTACGCGCAGCGTATCGATGACTTAAAGCGTTTGCGCGCGGTGGTGAAGCGCCGCTCGGAGGACATCGTCACGGCGATTGCCGCAGATTTTGGTCGGCGCTCGCGACATGAGACGCTGTTATCGGATGTGATGACGGTGCTGCACGATATTGACCACGCGGTGAGTCATTTGAAACGCTGGATGAAGCCGAAGCGGGTGCTGCCCGATTGGAACTTCCTGCCGGCGAGTGCGCAAATTCGTTATCAACCGGTGGGCGTGGTGGGGATTATCTCGCCGTGGAACTACCCGGTGAATTTGGCGCTAATGCCGCTGGCGGCGGCGCTGGCAGCGGGCAATCACGTGATGCTCAAACCCTCGGAATTAACGCCGCAAACCTCGGATTTACTGAAATCGATGTTGGCGGAGGTGTTTCCGGAAGAGCGAGTCGCCGTTGTGTTAGGCGGCCCGGAAGTCGCTGCCGAGTTTTCCAGCCTGCCCTTTGACCATCTTTTTTTCACCGGCTCAACGTCGGTCGGGCGCTTGGTGATGATGGCCGCGGCAAAGAACCTAACCCCAGTCACCTTAGAACTCGGCGGCAAATCGCCGGCGATTATCGCCCCCGATTATCCGATTGCCACCGCCGCCGCGCGCCTTGCCGCGGGCAAGTTCTTAAATGCCGGGCAAACCTGTATCGCGCCAGATTATGTGTTTTGCCACGCATCGCGGGTCGATGAACTCGTCGCCGCGCTGACCGAAGAAGTACGCAGCCGTTATCCGGTGCTGAGCAGCAGCCCGGACTACAGCAGCATTGCCAACGATCGCCACTACGCTCGTTTGGGTGCATTGGTCAGCGAAGCGCAGGCCGGCGGCGCGCAAGTGATTGCGTTAAATCCCGCTCAGGAAAACTTGGACCCGAGCAAACGTATCTTTGCGCCTACTTTGGTGCTTGGCGCCAAAGCAGACAGCCGCTTGATGCGCGAGGAAATTTTTGGGCCGATTTTGCCGATCATGAGCTATCAGCATTTGGATGAGGCCATTAGCTATGTGAATGCGCGTGACCGTCCGTTGGCGCTCTATCACTTTGATCTGGATAAGGATCGCGTTGAACAGGTGCTGGATCGCACGATTGCGGGCGGCGTGACGATCAACGATTGTGTGCTGCATATCGCCCAGTCGGCGCTGCCCTTTGGCGGCATCGGGCCGTCGGGGATGGGCCATTACCACGGCCACCACGGGTTCTTGAACTTCTCCAAGCAAAAACCGGTGCTTTATCAGGCACGCTGGTCGTCTTTCTCGCTGCTCAAGCCGCCTTACAAGCGCCTGGCGGATACGGTGATCAAGTTTTTGACGCGCTGAGGGGTGCTTGTGCGGATTCTGCTGGGTCGGCGCTGTGCGCTGACGCTTTTTCGGCCTTGTGAGGGTGAAGCGTTCGATCACAGATCGAACCCAGCAAAGGCTGGCTCTGGGCCTGCACTTTCAGCTATCGCGCTCGACCACGTAGCGGGCTAGCGCACGCAGGATGTCGGCGCGTTCGTCAAACTCGGCGAGCGCGGCTATAGCCAATTGTTGATGGAGCCGCGCCAATCGGCAGGATTCGTCAATGCCTACCAAGGATGGATAGGTGGGCTTGCCGCGTGCCGCATCGGAGCCTTGGGTTTTGCCGATGTGTTCGGTGTCACCCAGCACATCCAATACATCGTCGTGAATCTGAAAGGCAAAGCCGATTTCCGTGCCATAGCGATCCAAAGCTACGTATTCGGCGCTGCCCTCGTTGCAGCCTGCCGCCAATGCACCCAGCAAAACCGAGGCGCGGATCAGCGCGCCGGTTTTGTAGCGATGCATGCGTTCTAGTTCACTTAAGGACAGCGCTTGTCCGACCGCGGCCAAATCGATCGCCTGGCCGCCGGCCATGCCCAAAGATCCGCAGGCCTTGGCCAATAGGCGCAGCATGGCCAGTTGCGCTTGCGGCTGGACCGCAAGATTGCAGGCCAACACTTCGAAGGCCAGCGCTTGCAGCGCGTCACCGGCCAAAATGGCCTCAGCCTCGCCAAACGCCAGATGACAGGTCGGTTTGCCGCGCCGCAGATCGTCGTTGTCCATGGCCGGCAAATCATCGTGGATCAACGAATAGGCGTGGATGATCTCCACTGCCGCCGCCGCGGGATCCAAATTGCCGTCTAGTACGCCAAACGCAGCGCCACTGGCATAGACCAGCGCCGGGCGTAGCCGTTTGCCGCCGCCCAGCACGCTGTAACGCATGGCTTGGTGCAAGCGGGCCGGCAACTGTTCGGCGGGTGGCAGGGCCTGCTCAAGCACCCGCTCAGAACGTATTGCGCATTGCGCCAGGAAAGACAGGGCGAGCTTGGTCATACGAAAGCAGCTGACTCAGGGTGTTTCTGGGTCAAAGCGCACGCGCCCGCTCGGATCATTGCCTTTGAGCAACAAATCAACGCGTAACTCCGCTTCGTCCAGCGCTTTCTGGCAATTTTGATAGAGCATCATGCCGCGCTCAAAGGCTTTGACCGAGTCTTCCAGCGTCAAATCACCCTTTTCCATGCGCGCGACCAATGATTCGAGTTCGTCCAAGGACTTCTCGAAATCGGCGATTGCGCCGGGTTGTGCGGGCTGCAGCTTGGGGGTTTGGGCCATGGTCTAGAAATTAGCGCAGCTGCCATGGCGGAGCAAGCCTTGTCGCCTTGTGGGTGCGAGGCAAACTGATGTGGTGATCCATGGCTCTAGCAGCCTGTCGGACTTTCAGCGTGAGATGCGCTGTGGGCATGGTGGATTTCTTGCTTGCTGCCGTCTACAAGGCCGACAACGGCAATGCGCTCTTGCCATTTTTGCCGCGGATCGGCCGATAGTAGTCGTACAAAGCTTGCAGATCGCGTTCTTTGTCGCCCGTTGGGTAGTACACCTTGCCGACGGAGATATGCCGTTGTGCAAAGTCGATGTGCACCAGCAAGATCGGTACACCGGCTTCAACGGCGATGTGCCAGAAGCCGGTGCGCCATTTGGGCACCGCTTTTCGAGTGCCTTCGGGCGCCAAAAATAGCCAGAGTTTTTTGCGGACGCGAAACAACTCGACCATCTGCCCGACCGCGCCGTGCGGGCTGTTGCGATCGGTGGCGATCCCACCCAGACCGCGCATCAAACTGCTTAAGCCAAATTTGAACAGCGAGTTTTTACCCATCCAAGTGGCGCGCACGCCCATCGCGTAAGCCGCCGAAATGCCGAAAATGCCGTCCCAATTGGAGCTATGCGGCGCCGCGATGGCGACCAGCTTGGGCAAGTCCGGAAACTCGCCAACCACCCTCCAGTTACTGCTACCCACCAGCATACGGCCCAGCGCACGCGCCCAGCCTTGCCCTTCAATCAGCGGCATGCTGGGTTTGACGGCGATCAGCTGTTGCGCTGCGCTCATTCGTCAATGCCCTGTTTGCCACGCAGCTGTTTGGTCGACGCACGCGCTTTTTTCGACTCGATGCGGCGCCGATTGGACGCACGCGACGGCGCCGTGGCGATGCGTTTTTTGCGCTCGACGGTGTGCGCGCGCAGTAGTGCCAGCAAGCGCTCACGCGCGTCGACACGGTTGCGTTCCAGTGTGCGAAAACGCTGCGCTTGCAGCACCAGTACGCCGTCATTGGTCAGCCGTCGATCGCGCGCGCCGAGCACGCGTTCGCGCAGCCAATCGGGCAAATTGGGCGAGTTTTTCACGTCAAAACGCAATTCGACGGCAGTCGAGACCTTATTGACGTTCTGCCCGCCGGGCCCTGACGAGCGCACAAAACGTTCGATCAGCTCGGACTCGCCGAGCACCATGCCGGGCACGATTTCATATGCGCTGGTCGGCGCGCTCAAAGTCTCTGCGTTCAATCGCGGAAATTCTCATATTGCAGCGGCAGATCCAGCTCAACGCTGCGCAGTAGCGCGATGACGGTCTGCAAATCGTCGCGTTTTTTGCCGGTGATACGCAGCTTTTCGCCGTTGATCTGCGCCTCCACTTTGAGCTTGGCGTCTTTGATACGTTTGATGATGTCTTTGGCCGCTTTTTGCTCGATGCCCTGTTTCATCGTGATTTTCTGCCGCGCTTGCGCGACGTTGACTTCGGCTTCCGCCATTTCCACGCAACGAATATCGATCCCACGCGAGATCAAGCGTGGTTTCAAGATTTCCACCATCTGTTTCAACTGGTAGGCGCTCGGCGCTTTCATCGTGACGATGAGTTCGTCCAACTCGAACTCGCAGCCCTTGCCACGGAAATCGAAGCGATTACCGAGTTCACGATTGGCTTGGTCCACGGCATTGCGGACTTCCTGTTTGTCCACCTCGGAAACCACGTCAAACGAGGGCATCACTTTGTCGCCAGCGCGAAGGAGCGCGGATTCTAGCCCGCAAAAGCCACGGCCGTGGCAGACGACCCAAACTGCGCTCGATAGGCACGCAGTTGCGGCAGAAATTCGAGCAGCTCAGGTTTGCCCGCCACAAAATCCAGCAGTTCGGTCAAGTTAGCGATGGCCAGCACCGGCATGCCAAACTGCTGGCGCACTTCGTCGGCCGCCGACAACGCACCCGCGCCGCGCTCCTGACGATCTAGCGCGATCAGCACGCCGGCCGGCTGCGCGCCGTGCGCCGTAATCATCGCGACCGATTCGCGCACGCTGGTGCCGGCGCTGATCACATCGTCAACAATCACCACGCGGCCGCGCAATGGCGCGCCGATCAGCACACCACCTTCGCCATGGTTTTTCGCTTCTTTGCGATTAAACGCGAAAGGCACATCAAAACCGTGCTCAGCCAACGCGATCGCCGTGGCGCTAGCCAGCGCGATGCCCTTGTAGGCCGGGCCGTACAGCAGGTCAAATTGCACACCGCTATCCAGCAAAGTCTGCGCGTAAGCCCGCCCCAGCGCCGCCAACGCCGCACCGCTATTGATCAATCCGGCATTAAAAAAATACGGACTCAAACGCCCGCTTTTCAGCGTGAATTCGCCAAAACGCAAGACGTTCAGGCGCACAGCAAGGTCAAGAAAGTCGCGTTGGTGGGTCATGGGACTCCGCTCTCCAAAAAAAGATCAGGGCCGTCGATGCCAGGCTTTCCAGGTCTCAAACGCATAGGCGATCAGCAGGGCTGGCGAGGCCAGAAAGGAAAAATACGTCAGCACCAAGACGATCACATAAGCGGCGTCATTGGCCGACTTTTCTTCTGCGCCGATGCCGGCCATCAGCCGGAACACCACATGCTCAAGATTGAGCATGCTCAAACTGAACACGATGAGCGCCAATGGCGTCAATGTGGCCACCACCAACGCGGCCCAGGACAGCTGCGCCACGCGGCGTAGAAATACCGCCAGCAGCGCCACTCGCCAGCTGGCGACCAGGGCTAAAAACCAGGCGTTGGTGTCTTGCGCCGCCGCCATGCTGAGAAAGCGCTCGACCGGGATGGCGTACAGCAGCGCCGGCGGGGCGGTGAGCGTGACAAACACCAGCACATTGCGCAGCGACCAATGACGGGGTTTCAACGGCCAGATCAGCAACCAAAGCAGCAGCGCCAGCGCACCCACGTAGGCGAGCGAGCCCAAACCTAAGCTTTGCCACCACAAGGCGCGTGGATTGTCCCAATAGCGGCCAATGCCGGCCAGCCAGGTGCAGATCAGCCCAAACGCCAAATACGCTTGCCAATGGCGCGCCGGGCCGGAACTGGTGTTACGGAAGCTCAGGAATCGCCATTCGTCGTGCAAAATTTGGCGCAGCATCGTTACGACTCGCTAAAAATCCTGACCCAGCGGATGCACGGTCAGTTCGTCGATCAACATTGAGCCCGGTTGTTCGATCACTTGCACGATCAGCTGCGCTAGCTGTGCAGGTCGCAAACTCCAGGCGGCGTCGCGGCTGCCTTCGGCGGCGCCGCCGAAATCGGTGTCAATAATACCGGGGTTGATCAGGCTCACCTTTATTCCGGCGTTTTTGACTTCGCGCAGCAAAGAATGGCTGAAACCGGCCAAACCGTGTTTGCTGGCTGCATAAGCCGCCATATTCGCCAACGGTCGGCGTGCCAAATCCGAGCCGATATTGACGATATGACCATGGCCCTGCGCCAGCAGTTTGGGCAATACCGCGTGGCAAATTTGCATTACCGCGCCGAGATTGACCTGCACGATGTCGAGCAGCTCAGTCTCCTCATGCTCGGCAAACGCCTTGTAGCTGCCGATACCGGCGTTGTTGATGACACCGCTCAGGGTCGGCAGCGCAGCTATCGCGGCGCGCACGATCGGCACTACCGATGCGGCGTCGGCCAGATTCAGCGGCAATGCCTGGATGCGCGCGTCTTGCTGCACCAACTCATCCAGCTTGGCGCGATCGCGCGCCGCCGCCAGCACGCTGTGCCCACGCGCGGCGAGCGCCACAGCCAAATGGCGGCCCAGGCCGCGGCTTGCGCCAGTGATTAGCCAAGTCATGTGTGAGTTTCCTAGTTTGCTTTTTAATTCAAAAGATAAGGAGCGCGCTGCGCTCTACGCGCGCATTTTTACCCAATAACCTGGTCCGTCGTAGGTCACGTTGCCCGCAGGGCTACGTGACGGTGCGCCGCGGTCACTGATTTGCACCACGCTCAACCCCCGCATTTCTTACCCAATAAACTGGTCAGGCGCACCAAATCAAGGCCGCCGCTGCCGTAGCCGGGCAAATCGCTTTGCCATTCAATGCGCGCGGCATCGTTGCCTAGTGCGCGGAAATTGAGCGTGCCCCAGGGCTGTCGAACGACCTGCGTCGGGTTGAAATTGGGCGGGAATTGTCCGCCACGGGTGATCGTCATCGGCAGTGTGGCTTGATCAGCTTGCAGCGGGCCGGTGCCGAGCAGCCATTGCTGTTGACCGTTCAAATAGGCGAACCAAATGGCGACTAATCGCTGATTGGCGCCGCTGCCGATTATTTCGACCTGCAAACCATGGCCATTTTGATTGGGTTGGTACCAGGTGCCGCTATGACAGCTGCGCAATCCGCTGCCAGTATCGTTGGCGATGGTGGTCAACCGGCTCAGTGGCATGCTGCCATTGGCAAAGCCAGGGCGTGTGCTGGTCCAGGTTGCCGTGCCCTGATCGCGGCCGCTAAATTGCAGTAACACCTCACCCCAGGGCTCCAACTGTACGCTGGCTGGGTCAAAATTCGGCGGGAAACTGGCGCCACGGGTAATGACCAAGGGTACGCGCACGCTGTTCCCCTGCGCCGTGGCTGCACCGACCAGCCAAACCAACTCGCCATTCAAATAGGTGTACCACGTGGCAACCACGCCGGTCACGCCATCGACGCTGGTTGCTTCAAAAAACCAGCCATGGCCGTCCTGCGCTGGATCATAAAAAGCGCCGGATAATTCGGGGCCAATTCGATAGCTAGCCACGCCGTCAAAATCGGTCAAAGGCGCGCGCCAAGCCCCGCGTCCATAGGTGAACGCATACAACTCGGGCACGCCACTGGGTGGATTCGGCGCAATGGCCAAGCGTTCGACGATGACGTTGGCAAATCCGCCATTTTCACTCGCCCAGTTGATACCCCCATCCAAACTGACGAACACGCCGATATCGGTGCCGATGTACAACCGCTGGCGATTATTCGGATCGACCACTAAATGGTGTACTGGCACATCGGGTAAAGCGCCATCGCCGACCCCATCGATGGCGCTCCAAGTCGCGCCGGCATCGTTGCTGCGCCACACATGTTGCCCACCAAACGTCGAATAGGTCGCGTAGGCGATATTCGCGTCGACCGGATCGAAACTCAGCGACGACACCCAACCGGTGCGCGGTGAGGTGCTGACAAAACTGCTATTGCCGTTGCTCGTTGTTGCGGCGCCGCTGCGATAAATCGCGCGCTGGTTACCCAGCAAAATGCGATTGGGATCGGTGGGCGATAAACCGATCGCTGAAATCCAGTCAGTAAACTGGCTGCCCAGTGAGACGCTGGCGGCGCTCCAATTGCGGCCTTGGTTGGTGGTGCGCCAAAGCCGCGAACCGCCGGCGTACAAACGATCAGGCGAGCTGCTATCGATGAGATACGGCATGATGAACACCGTGTTGTCATTCATGCCATTGGTGGCGCGCACAAAGGAGCTACCGCCGTTGGTGGATCGATGAATGTTGACGTTCTGATAGCTGACATACAGCACATTTTCATTGCGCGGATCGATGGCCACGCTGGCGCCGTCGCCACCAAAAATCTCCACAAAGGTGTTGCCGCTAGAAAAAGTGCTTTGCAGCAGCGTGCCATTGTCTTGCGCACCCCCCAACCACACAGAAGCGCTGTTGCTGACCGCGCCGCTGTAAAACTGCGCGGTGCCTAAACCGTTTTCGATTGTGGTCCAGCGCACCACGCCCGCACCGGGGCCGCAGGCGGCATTGGCGCCATACAGCACCGTGCCGGCGTCGTCGTCGGTGTAGGCCACGCCGCCGTCGTTGGCGCTGTACAAAATGCGCGTGCCTTGTGCGTAATTCGGGTGGAATTTCAGCAAATGTTGATCCGCATGGATGGCGTCTGGGCTTTCGCCGTCGTACCACCAATACGAGGCCTTACCGAAACTGCGGCCGCCGTCGTTGGATCGATACACTTCCATGCCGCCCACCCAAACGATGTTGGGATCAAGCGGATTAACCGCGATCGCTTGGTTGTACCAGCCGGCGCTGTAAGCATCGAAGCTGCCGAAGTTGCACCGCACCGCTTCATAGCCATCGGCATAACTGAGCAAATAGGTACTCAGCACATCCGACGAGCTATTGCGCAGTTGTGCGCTAAAGGTGCGGCCGCCGTCATCTGAGCGAAATAGCGCGTGCAAGCCGTTGTCGTAATCACCGCGGCCATCGTTATTGCGATCCGGCCCGGCGACAGTGCTGGCCGCAAGCGCATAGATGATGTTCGGGCTGGATGGCGCTAGCGCCAGTGAGGTGCGTCCCATGCCGGTCTCACTCAACACGACTTGCCAGGACGGCGTGCCACGTGCGTCGTCGGTACGAAATACGGTGGCAGGGCAAGGACCGCCGCAGGCCGGCGGCACCACCGTGTTGGGCAACCAGTAACGATCATCCTCAGAGCGCGATGCGCAACTGGCCAATAGCGCTTCGCCATCGGGCAGCAATTGCAAATCGGTGCAGCCCTCGTAAAGCAATCCACCGCCGCTGTCGGTCGGCTTGAGGATTTGCACAAAGCTAAAACCACCATCGTCGGATCGCCACACGCCGGTATTGGTCGCCGCGTACAGGCGCCGATGGTCGCTGGGGCTAATCACCAAGTCTGAAACGTAGCGAAAGTTATTGTTGGTGGTCGCCACCAGCGGCTGGAAATGCGAACCGCCATCGGTTGAGCGCAAAATGCCCTGCCCCCACATCGCAGCGTAAGGTCGTTCACTATTTCGATAGAGTTCGCCGGTGCCCGCGTAAATGGTGTCGGGATTCACTGGATCAAAAACCAAGGCGCCAATATTGATGTTGGCGGCATCGTCCGATAAGGGTCGCCACGAGCCGCCGCCATTGGTGGTTTCAAACACACCGCCGGAAACGCCGCCCGCCAACATGCGGTTGGGGTTGCGCGGGTCAAACTCCAAGGTTCGCGTACGTCCACCCACATTGCTGGGGCCCAGCCATTCCCAGCGCGGCGCGGTTTTTTCACCCAACATAAAACGCGCCGCCTTGGTGGAAAAACGCGGCAATTGCCGCGCTTGGCGCTCGGCTTTGACATACCAGGCGGGATCAATCGCGCTGACGCCGGCCGGTAGGCGTCGCGCCTGATCAAAGGCCGCGCGCTCGCCCGGCGCATCCGGGCGCTCGCGCGGTGGCGGTTGCAGTTGATTGGTCGGCTGCAGCGCGCAAGCACTCAGAGCGGCGGCCACCAACACTGCAAGGCTGATCCGTGTTCGATTACGCATTGGCAGGCTCCCGACCTTACAACGATGAGTTTCGTAGATTGCAGCATCGTACCGATTTGTACGCAGTTCAAGCAGATTTGTTGTGGCCTACAGGAGCTTCTGTGCGCTGTTCACTTCACGCCAATCACCGGGCTGCAAGTCAGCAAGGGCGATGGGCCCGATCGCGGCGCGAATCAACCGCAAGGTTGGCAGCCCGACCGCCGCCGTCATGCGCCGTACTTGTCGATTACGCCCTTCGCGCAGAATCAATTGCAGCCAGTGGGTGGGGATGGCCGCGCGAAAGCGGATCGGCGGGTTGCGTGGCCACACTCCCGGCGGCGCTTCATCCAGCAATGACACCTGCGCCGGCTTAGTTGGCCCGTCATTCAAACGGACTCCCTTGCACAACTGGGCGATTGCCGGTGCATCTGGCAAGCCTTCAACTTGTGCCCAGTAGGTCTTTGGCCACGCGTGTCGTGGGTTGCTAATGCGCTGCGCCAAGCGGCCGTCGTCGGTCAGCAACAACAAACCCTCGCTATCGCGATCCAAGCGGCCGGCCGCATACACATTCGGGATGTTGACGTAATTGGCCAGCGTGGTCCGGCCGAGTGGATCGGTGAATTGGCACAGCACGTCGAAGGGTTTGTGCAGTGCGATCAGCATTGGGCGAGCGCGCCACCCGCATTGCCGATTTGCCGGACATCGGTTTGAAATAGCAAGCTATCCATGACCACTCAAACCCTTCCCTCAACGAAACATTAACGAGTAATCTACGCGAACTTTCTATTTAACGAGGGATGCACCATGCGTCGATCGCAATTGTGGATGGCTTTAGCAACCGCCTGCGCACTCAGTGCGGTAGCGCCGCCAGCGTTGGCCCAGGACAACAGTGACGCAGCGCCAAGCGAAGAAGCACAGGTTCTCGATCAGTTGGTGGTGCTGGGCTCGCGCCGCGTCGGGCGTTCGGATACCGAAACCGCCGTTCCGGTCGACGTCATCACCATGCAAGAGATCGCCGAGCGTGGCGCGCAGTTTGATTTGGCGCAGTCGTTGCAGTTCTCGGTGCCTTCGTTCTTTTCGACCCGGCAAACCGGCGCCGATGGCGCGGACTTGGTCGACGGGGCTGCGCTGCGTAACTTAGGCTCCGATCAGACGCTGGTATTGGTCAATGGCAAACGTCGCCACACCACGTCGCTGGTGAATCTCTTTGGTGCGCGTAACCGCGGCAATACCGGTACGGATTTAAATACCATTCCGGTGCTGGCCATTGATCGCGTGGAGATTCTGCGCGACGGCGCCGCGGCCCAGTATGGTTCGGATGCGATTGCCGGCGTGATGAATATCGCGTTGAAAAAAGATAAGGGCTGCGAGGTGGTCGCCGGGTATGGCCAATACTGGAAGGGTGATGGTGAAAACCAGCTCTACAGCGGCTACTGCGGCATGGAAATGGGAGATGGCGGCGTATTCTCAGTAACCGCCGAATATGGTGATCGTAAGCGTTCGGATCGTTCCGAGCCGCGCAATAATCCGCGCACGATTGGCGATAGCGCCGTCGAAAACGGCACGCTGTATGTCAATAGCGATCTACCCTTAACCGAAAACGCCGATCTGTACTTCACGGCGGGCATTCAAAATCGTCGCGCATCATCCGCGGCGTTTGCCCGCGATGGCGTGGATGACGTGCCTTCGCGTAATTCAGTGGCGATGTATCCAAACGGCTTTGTGCCGTTTATCAATGGCGATCTGGAGGATCGTTACGCCACGGTGGGCAGTCGTGGTGTGTGGGCCGATTGGAACGTCGATTTTTCGACCACCTACGGTTACAACGAGATGTTCTACGACATCAGCAATACGCTGAATGCGTCGATCGCTAACTTTGAAGCTAGGCGCGGCCGCCCGGCCGTGAGTAACACCGCATTTGATGCCGGTGGTTTTTCATTTAGGCAGAGCACCACCAATCTTGATTTTTCGCGTTTTTACGATGATTTGTGGGGCGGCACCAATATCGCGTTTGGCGGCGAATATCGCGACGAAAACTACAAAATCTTCGCCGGTGAACCGGGCTCGTACATTGATGCCGACGGCCCCGGTGGCGGCAATGCTGGCAGCCAGGGATTCCCTGGTTTTCAGCCGGGCGATGAAACCAATAGCGATCGCGATAATTACGCAGCCTATGTGGATTTTGAAGTAACACCCACCGATCGCCTTACCACTAATTTTGCGCTGCGCTTTGAGGATTACAGCGACTTTGGCTCCACGGTCGATGGCAAAGTGGCCTTGGCATTCAAAGCCACCGAGGATTTCACTTTGCGCGGATCGCTATCCACTGGCTTTCGCGCGCCGTCCTTGCAGCAGCGTTTCTTCTCGTCGACTTTCACCGATTTCATCAGCGGCGAACCGGTTGATGTTTTGTTAGCGCCCAATGGCGGCTCGATTGCGCGCGCCGCTGGCATTCCCGATCTCACCGAAGAACAATCGATGAGTGGCGCGCTAGGATTCACTTGGCGGCCCAGTGATTCAATGTCGATCACCGTGGATGCCTATCAGATCAATATCGATGATCGCATCGTATTGTCCGGCCGCTTTAATACCGACGACCCGAATATTGGCGCAATGTTGGCCAATCTCAATGTCGGCGAAGCGCAGTTTTTTATTAACTCGGTCGACACCCGCACGCGTGGTATCGATATTACCGCCGCCTGGGATTCTGATTTGTGGGGTGGTGAGCTGAACACCTACTTTGGGCTCAATTATGGTGAGACGGACGTCACGGCGATTCACGCTCCGCCGTCGTTGGTTGGTCGTGAAGATGTATTGCTTAGCGAGCGCGAGCGCCTCTTTGTCGAAAATGGCTCGCCGGAAAGCAAAGGTGTCGTCGGCTTTGATTGGACTCGCGAGCGCTGGAACGCCAATATCAAATTCATTTATTTCGGCGAACAAACGCTCGGGACCTTCTCCGGCCCGCCAGTGCCTAACCAGGAATACAACGCCAAGGCCTCGGCGGATGTCAGCCTGACTTACAGCATCAGCGATACCACTAAGCTCACGGTCGGCGGCGCCAACATCTTCGATAGCACGCCAACCCGGCAAAACCCCGACGAAACCGATAATGGCCACGTCTACGAAAGCGTGCAGTTTGGCCTGAATGGCGCCTCGTGGTTTGTGCGTATGCATAGCCGGTTTTTCTAACAGAAGCGTCAGCGCACAGCGCCGACCCAGCAGAGCTCCTGCCTCTGGTGGGTTAGCGCTTTGCTGGGTTCGATCTGTGATCGAACGCTTCTCCCGCAAAGTGCAGCATCAGCGCACAGCGCCGGCCCACAGGAGCCACAGCCAGCGCAAAAGCTGGGTGCCCCAACCCAGCCATACACGCCTATGCTTGGCGGCTGGCACCTCAGGTGCCAGCTTGCCCTTTCGATTGCCCGCCAACCATGTCAACTGAAGATCCCGATTTGCCCAGCATTCCAGGCTATGCCGTAGAGGCGGCCTTAGGCTCGGGTGGCATGGCAACGGTGTATCGAGGGCGGCAGTTGGCGCTTGATCGGCCGGTGGCGATCAAAGTCGTGCGCGCTGTTGGTCGGGAAACCGACGAACTGAATCGGCGCTTCGCGCAAGAGGCGCGTTTGATTGCCGCTTTGGACCACCCCAACATTGTCGCCATTTACGAGGTGACGACCACCACGCAAGGGGACGCGTGTTATGTGATGCCGCTGCTGGCCACTGGCGATCTGGCCAGTTATCCGAAGCCAATGTCAGAGGCCGAGATCAAGCGCGTACTCAAAGCGGTGTTGGCCGCCTTGGGTCATGCGCATGGGCTCGGCGTGATCCACCGGGACGTCAAACAAGCCAATGTGTTGTTTGATGCGCGCGGTACGCCATTGCTGGCCGATTTTGGCGTCGCGCTGAAACTGGAAAGCGCGCAACGAATGACGTCTCACGGTCGCGCGGTCGGCAGTTCTTTGACCATGAGTCCGGAGCAGGCGCGCGGTGAAGTGGTCGACGGCCGTAGCGATTTGTACAGCCTGGCCTGCATGACCTACGAGTTGTTGACCGGCTACGCGCCTTATGAAGGCGATGATTTTTTGGCGGTTGCGCTGAAACACCAGCAACAGCCCATTCCACAACTGCCTGAGCGACTGGCGCATTGGCAGCCACTGATCGATTGCGCCTTGGCCAAACGGCCGGAGGAGCGCTACGCCGACGCGGACGCCATGTTGGCGGCACTCGACACAGTTAATCGGGCGCCCATCGTTGTCAAAGCAGCGCCGAATCGGCGCGCCGGCATTGCATTGATCGCGCTGCTGGGCTTGGCGATCGTGACGCTGCTCTGGTGGTTCGCGCCTAACAATGAGCCAGTCGCCGGCGCCGCTGTTGCGCGCGCCGAACCGCTAGATGCAAGCAGCGCGGGCATCAGCGCCGCGATCAAACAAGGGCTAGACGCCAACAGCGCGGGCATCAGTGCCGCGATCAAACAACGGCGCTGGTTTGACGGCAGTGCGGGCAGCGCCGACGCCTTACTAACGCCGTTGTTTGCCAGCGAACCATTTGCTGCGAGCGCTCTGGATTTACGCGATACGCTGTTGGATAGCGCTAGCGCGGAACTGATCGGCGCAGACGATGCCGCACTGGCACAGCGTTTGCCGCCGTGGGCCGCTTTTGTGACACACACCCGGGCCGCCGATTTGGCGCCGGTCAAAGCCGTGGTCGGCGCGCTGGAAACTCGGCTGCGCCCGGCGCTGGAACTGGCGCGTACCAAGCGCGATCGAGCGGCTGCGGGTAGCTCTTTGGCGCTGGCGCTAGCCTTGCCTGCGGTGTCTGCCGAGTTCGATGAACTTCGGCAAATGATCGCGCGCTTTCCGGCCCGCGGAGAACCGTTTCGCGATGGACAAGGCCCAGAGTTATTGCTGATTCCCGCCGGTCAGGTTGCTGGCATTGCGATGCCGCTGGCCGTTACGCGTTTCGAAATCACCCGTGCCGACTACCTGCGTTTTGTCGACGCCACCGGTCGATCGGCCAATCGGTGCAAAGATGCCGGGCGCAACGGCTCGTGGCGCGCGCCCGGGTTTGAGCAAACCGGCGCCGATCCGGTTGTTTGTGTCAGCTTTACAGATGCGCTCGCCTTTGCCGAATGGTTGTCCAAACAAAGCAGTCGCAGCTACCGCCTGCCAACCTTAAGCGAATGGCGTGCATTGAGCAGCGCGGCACGCGCCGAGCGCTGCGCCAATCTGCGCGGTGAAAACGCCAAGTGCAGAGATAGCTACCGCAATACCGCGCCGGTCGGCCGTTTTCCTAGCGCCGCGGGAATGCCCGCTGATTTCGCCGGCAATGTGCGTGAGTGGACTGCCACTTGCGAATTCAAAGAGATCGGCAAAGTTGAACGTGCGGTTGCCAATTTTGGTCGTTTATTGCAAGGCAAAGAGCGTGACGCCACCGGGCGGGTCTGCGTGGGCCGCTATGTGATGGGCTCAGGCTGGCGCGATGCCGAGTTGGATCGCGACGCGCAATCGGCTGACGAAGACCACGCGGCGCCAGACCGCGGCTTTCGTTTGATCCGCGAAATTCGTTAATCGACGAATGCCGTATTCTTCGCGCCATGGATAAATCAAACGCAGAAAAACCCACCACGCATTTTGGCTATCGCGATGTTGCGTTAACTGAAAAACAATCGCTGGTCGGCGAAGTATTCAGCTCGGTGGCGTCGCGCTACGACGTCATGAACGATTTGATGTCGCTCGGTCTGCATCGTCTGTGGAAACGGCATTTTGTCGCAACCGCGCAATTGCGCGCGGGCGATCGGGTGCTGGATTTGGCCGGTGGTACCGGTGATATCGCCGGGCTGATGGCGCCGCTGGTCGGCGCTTCAGGCATGGTGGTGTTGTCGGATATCAACGCCGATATGTTGGTGCGCGGGCGCGATCGCATGCTCGATGAGGGTCACTCCGCGCACATCGTCTGTGCGCGCATCAATGCCGAAGCCTTGCCGTTTCCGGATCGCAGCTTCGATCTGGTGACCATTGCCTTTGGTTTGCGCAATGTGACCGATCAGGCACGCGCCTTGGCCGAGATGTGTCGCGTGTTGCGACCCGGTGGACGTGCGCTGGTACTGGAGTTTTCCGAAGTGCGACAACCGCTGCTGAAACCACTCTACGACGTCTATTCGTTCAACGTGTTGCCGCTACTCGGGCGGCTGGTCGCCAAAGACGAAGCCAGCTACCGCTATCTGGCTGAATCGATCCGCAAACATCCCAATCAATCAACCCTGGCCGCAATGCTCGTTGATGCCGGCTTGGCGCGCGTCAGTGTGCGCAATTTGCTCGGCGGCATGGTGGCGATTCACTCGGGTTACGCGGTTTAGCGCCGACCAAGTCTGGCTTTCAACCTAAGCCGGACGAGCCGGAACCAAACACACAAAAGTCTGCGCATGATTTGTAAGACTGAACTGGTTAGGGCTCGTAAGGAAATAACTTGGACTTTTGGCCGTCGGATTGGGATGCGATGCGAGGCGCGATGAGCGCGGTGTGGCGCGCCACACAAGCGATTCGCAACGAGGCAGCGCGCCCAATCCGGCGAGCAAAAAGTTCAAGTTATTGACGAACGAGCCCTTAGG
>Ga0163154_10003049_pt1 | contig 23791 bp, 22 predicted proteins | sample OliLakLV19MP9P1_FD_148649 | JGI IMG/M metagenome (GOLD analysis project Ga0163154, IMG submission 148649) | Freshwater microbial mat bacterial communities from Lake Vanda, McMurdo Dry Valleys, Antarctica - Oligotrophic Lake LV.19.MP9.P1 | ecosystem: Environmental > Aquatic > Freshwater > Lake >... | reverse complement strand
GGTCACGTAAAGACGCCGTCCATCTCAACCCTCTACGCGTCGAAAAGGTGGGCAAACCAAACAAATAAATCGCTAATTTATTAGCAAGAAAAAGCGACAGATGGGTTGACAGGCTCCGGCTCGGGATCGGGATGCGCGCGGTTGATCCCCGCGCGTGCGGGGAACGCACCTAGCTCCGTCTGCGCCCGCGCGGACCGAACGGTTGATCCCCGCGCGTGCGGGGAACGCATCGCGCCAGGGTCTTTGCTGCGTTCGACGAACGGTTGATCCCCGCGCGTGCGGGGAACGCGCCTGGCATTAGTTTGCTGCGGCCGGGTTTGACGGTTGATCCCCGCGCGTGCGGGGAACGCTTTGAAGCCGTCCATGAAATTGTTGAAGACGTCGGTTGATCCCCGCGCGTGCGGGGAACGCCCGGATCTCGTTGTGGGTGTGAACGGGCTTAACGGTTGATCCCCGCGCGTGCGGGGAACGCTCGCGCCGCCACGTCCGCAGGAGCGCACGCGACGGTTGATCCCCGCGCGTGCGGGGAACGCGTTGACGTGCCCCGGCTTGCCGACCTGGGCAGGCGGTTGATCCCCGCGCGTGCGGGGAACGCCCAGACGTCACCGCATTCGCCGATTTCGGCGTCGGTTGATCCCCGCGCGTGCGGGGAACGCGTTACAGTTCTGCGATACGGTTGTGAACGCTTTGGTTGATCCCCGCGCGTGCGGGGAACGCGCGGCACAGCAGCTAGACACGATCCTGTCGACCGGTTGATCCCCGCGCGTGCGGGGAACGCGCCGCGCGCAGCTGGTTCAGGGACGGCGAGGTCGGTTGATCCCCGCGCGTGCGGGGAACGCCGTACGACCCATCCCAGTGGGTCCGTGCGAACCGGTTGATCCCCGCGCGTGCGGGGAACGCGACGATTAGCGCGAGATCCATCAAGGCGCGGCCGGTTGATCCCCGCGCGTGCGGGGAACGCCGGTTCACTGCACACATAAGGCGGTGCAATTCCGGTTGATCCCCGCGCGTGCGGGGAACGCGGCGCGCCCTCTTTTACGCCCTGACTACTCGTCGGTTGATCCCCGCGCGTGCGGGGAACGCGATACTCGCTCCGACTCACCACTCAGGCTTTCCGGTTGATCCCCGCGCGTGCGGGGAACGCTCAGGCTCAAAAGTCGTGGGGTCTCTTTTGAGCGGTTGATCCCCGCGCGTGCGGGGAACGCGACCATTCTATTCGGCTCGACCATTGCGCACTGGGTTGATGCCCGCGCGTGCGGGGAACGCGGCGGAAGACGCGGCCGGCGAGTTGGTCGCGCCGGTTGATCCCCGCGCGTGCGGGGAACGCGCGGGCGGCATGCTCGTGGAACGGTTAGGCTCCGGTTGATCCCCGCGCGTGCGGGGAACGCGCGATGCATTCGACCAGCGATTTCCCCTCTATCGGTTGATCCCCGCGCGTGCGGGGAACGCGTGCGCCTGGGCAGATGGTTAAAGGCTCGGAGCGGTTGATCCCCGCGCGTGCGGGGAACGCATGCAATTGTGCTCGCAATGCAAGGCCGCGTACGGTTGATCCCCGCGCGTGCGGGGAACGCTGGCTGATCGCTGGCGTTGCCGCCGAACTGAACCCGTTGATCCCCGCGCGTGCGGGGAACGCTGCGCGCGACTCCGTATAAACGCCCTCGTTGCCGGTTGATCCCCGCGCGTGCGGGGAACGTTTTTAGGTGATAGATTTCCGTCCGCGCTACCACGGTTGATCCCCGCGCGTGCGGGGAACGCCTCCTGCGCCAGGCTCAGAATACGATGCCGCGCGGTTGATCCCCGCGCGTGCGGGGAACGCCCTGGCCAGCCCATCGACGTAGCCAAATAACCCGGTTGATCCCCGCGCGTGCGGGGAACGCGGGGCCAGCCGCGCCGCCGTCCTTCGCCGGGTCGGTTGATCCCCGCGCGTGCGGGGAACGCGATTACGGGCTGCCCGAACTATCCGAAGACAGCGGTTGATCCCCGCGCGTGCGGGGAACGCGATGTGTCGAGCGTTATGTCCCAGATGCCGAGCGGTTGATCCCCGCGCGTGCGGGGAACGCATCGCCCCATACACCGCGCTGTACTTCACGGGCGGTTGATCCCCGCGCGTGCGGGGAACGCCTCATGGCAAAAGACCTTTGCCGGGAAGCAGGCGGTTGATCCCCGCGCGTGCGGGGAACGCATTCCGCGACGGTCGCGCTCGATCTCGATGACCGGTTGATCCCCGCGCGTGCGGGGAACGCCCGATCGTGGCATTTTGGCAAGCTAAGGAGAACGGTTGATCCCCGCGCGTGCGGGGAACGCCGCAGATGGACGCAAATATCGCAGGCTTCAACCGGTTGATCCCCGCGCGTGCGGGGAACGCGCGTGACCGACCGCGGACTGGACAAGCCCGGCCGGTTGATCCCCGCGCGTGCGGGGAACGCGTGACGACTCGGCACGGATTGACCGGGGTGTTCGGTTGATCCCCGCGCGTGCGGGGAACGCTGGGCCTTTCTGGCTCCTACGCGGTCGAGTTCCGGTTGATCCCCGCGCGTGCGGGGAACGCATCCAATCGTCCAACTGTTCCGGCTGAACGACCGGTTGATCCCCGCGCGTGCGGGGAACGCGCGCGATGCAGGTATGCAAGCCCTGGCGCAGCCGGTTGATCCCCGCGCGTGCGGGGAACGCCAACCACCCGAACCAGCTCTGACAGCGTGCACCGGTTGATCCCCGCGCGTGCGGGGAACGCGCGTGCGTACAGCCGGATTGCTGGGGCGGCTTCGGTTGATCCCCGCGCGTGCGGGGAACGCGCGTGGCTACCGAATTAACTGCCTCTACTACCCGGTTGATCCCCGCGCGTGCGGGGAACGCGTGCATTTGGCCGAACAACGACGCCCCCCAGGCGGTTGATCCCCGCGCGTGCGGGGAACGCGATGCGTTGTGCCTAACCCAGGAGCAGGGGGCCGGTTGATCCCCGCGCGTGCGGGGAACGCTAAGCATTCGTCATGCAAGCCCACTCGTCCCGCGGTTGATCCCCGCGCGTGCGGGGAACGCGCAGCAAAAGCCCCAGGGCTTTCAATGCAGGGCGGTTGATCCCCGCGCGTGCGGGGAACGCATCGATTACTTTGCCGATCAGGCGGTGCCAGTCGGTTGATCCCCGCGCGTGCGGGGAACGCCTGAGCCGCTGACAGAACAAGGTGCGCCCGGCCGGTTGATCCCCGCGCGTGCGGGGAACGCTTTCCTGAACGAAAGTCCAAAGTCAAGGCCGACGGTTGATCCCCGCGCGTGCGGGGAACGCTCAGTATAAATAGTGGACCGTGCCGCCCAGGTCGGTTGATCCCCGCGCGTGCGGGGAACGCGCCGCGGCAATGCGCAGGCATTCAAAGCGCATGCGGTTGATCCCCGCGCGTGCGGGGAACGCTTTCGCGACACGCCGGGACCTGGGTATTTTCACGGTTGATCCCCGCGCGTGCGGGGAACGCTATGTCTGTTAAACGTTTTAGTTGTGTGGTTGCGGTTGATCCCCGCGCGTGCGGGGAACGCGCACATGCCGCACATGCGCACGTGCGCGCGCACGGTTGATCCCCGCGCGTGCCGGGAACGCTGGAGACGGGTGAAGGAGAACGATAGGCACGACGGTTGATCCCCGCGCGTGCGGGGAACGCCTCATTGCTGTCTCATAACAGCGGTAGCTAGCCGGTTGATCCCCGCGCGTGCGGGGAACGCGGCGTGTCAGCCGCGTGGTTGCGTACCGATAACGGTTGATCCCCGCGCGTGCGGGGAACGCCAGCAGTGCGTACTGACCACGAACAACACGAGCGGTTGATCCCCGCGCGTGCGGGGAACGCCAACCCATCCGTCAATCAGCGTGACGGTTTTACGGTTGATCCCCGCGCGTGCGGGGAACGCTGGGTGGGGTTTTTGCCTCAAGCGCGCAGCCACGGTTGATCCCCGCGCGTGCGGGGAACGCCATAGCATTCCCCTTTTTTTGTCGAAACTGATCGGTTGATCCCCGCGCGTGCGGGGAACGCGCCGCAATTTCGGCGCCGACCGACTCGACCACCGGTTGATCCCCGCGCGTGCGGGGAACGCCGCACGCGGCGTGTATTGCGCTTGGCCCTGCGCGGTTGATCCCCGCGCGTGCGGGGAACGCCTCCTCGGCCGACGCGGCGTAGAACGGATCGTCGGTTGATCCCCGCGCGTGCGGGGAACGCCGCGTTCAGATGTGCGTGACGAGCCCGCCATACGGTTGATCCCCGCGCGTGCGGGGAACGCGCTCGGGTGACATTCACCCGCTACCCGCAAGAGCGGTTGATCCCCGCGCGTGCGGGGAACGCGGGCGTGTTTTCTCGCACGAGCAAGGCCTCGCCGGTTGATCCCCGCGCGTGCGGGGAACGCCCGAGCGGTGTTGCCAAACGCGGCCATTTTCACGGTTGATCCCCGCGCGTGCGGGGAACGCTATTAAAAAAATAGTCCCGAGGATGGCCCTGACGGTTGATCCCCGCGCGTGCGGGGAACGCGGGCAGCAGCTGGACACGATCCTGGCGAATTTCGGTTGATCCCCGCGCGTGCGGGGAACGCGACGTACCGGGTCATATTGCAGGGCGTACTAACGGTTGATCCCCGCGCGTGCGGGGAACGCGGTACGGAGTCTGTGCCCTCCGTCACCTCCACCGGTTGATCCCCGCGCGTGCGGGGAACGCCTAGACCGCGCCGCGGCGCTGTGGGATGACTACGGTTGATCCCCGCGCGTGCGGGGAACGCGAAAATAAGGGTGCTAATGGACGCATGAGCAACGGTTGATCCCCGCGCGTGCGGGGAACGCTCGGCACCGCAAATGGTGCATAGGTGCGTCGCCGGTTGATCCCCGCGCGTGCGGGGAACGCATTGAGTGTGAGGATTGAAAAGTTGGCTGCGACGGTTGATCCCCGCGCGTGCGGGGAACGCGGGCAGCAGCTGGACACGATCCTGGCGAATTTCGGTTGATCCCCGCGCGTGCGGGGAACGCCCCCGTAGGGCTCAGTAGCTGGGGTCATTAGGCGGTTGATCCCCGCGCGTGCGGGGAACGCGTGACCCTTCCAGCGCCAGCGGAGCACGCCAGCGGTTGATCCCCGCGCGTGCGGGGAACGCACTTTGAGCATTCGGGCCAGTTGCTGCATCGCCGGTTGATCCCCGCGCGTGCGGGGAACGCCACATCCGCTCGATCAGTCCGTTCATCGCCACCGGTTGATCCCCGCGCGTGCGGGGAACGCGCCGGCATGAAAGACGGCTTGAATCTGTATTACGGTTGATCCCCGCGCGTGCGGGGAACGCGCCGTTCGAGGCGTCGGCGCCGGCGCCGATCGCGGTTGATCCCCGCGCGTGCGGGGAACGCGCCATGAGCGGCGTAGTGGCAAATCGCGAATACGGTTGATCCCCGCGCGTGCGGGGAACGCACGCCAAACTGGCGAGCGCCGCAGCCGCAGACCGGTTGATCCCCGCGCGTGCGGGGAACGCGCGCTGGGCCAGCGCCGCCTTAGCCGCGCCATCGGTTGATCCCCGCGCGTGCGGGGAACGCTAAACCGCCCGGTTCGCGTAACGGTTACCCAGCGGTTGATCCCCGCGCGTGCGGGGAACGCCACTACGAGGGTTCAGCGAGGGGGGAGTCCGACGGTTGATCCCCGCGCGTGCGGGGAACGCGCGATCGGCTGCACGTTATCAGAGACCGCCCGCGGTTGATCCCCGCGCGTGCGGGGAACGCTGAGCTGCTGGTGAGAAGGGGAATCCTAGCTGCGGTTGATCCCCGCGCGTGCGGGGAACGCGGCGAATGACACCCGCACTCCGGACCGGAAGACGGTTGATCCCCGCGCGTGCGGGGAACGCTAGGCGCAATGCGGGGAAAGGTGCGACGCTAACGGTTGATCCCCGCGCGTGCGGGGAACGCGCGGACTACGAATGTGTAGTGCTCAAAGAAACCGGTTGATCCCCGCGCGTGCGGGGAACGCGCGTTTGGGTCCGCGAGGTCCGCATTGCGCAGCGGTTGATCCCCGCGCGTGCGGGGAACGCCGCCTGGTGATCACTCATCAGATGAGTTGGCCCGGTTGATCCCCGCGCGTGCGGGGAACGCGGCCTCGGCCTGGCGGCTGGTTACGTCTAGCTCGGTTGATCCCCGCGCGTGCGGGGAACGCGCCCTCAGCAACGCTAAGCGATGAAGTTCTGTCGGTTGATCCCCGCGCGTGCGGGGAACGCGAGCGCCCCGCGCGCTAGGCGCGTGTATTCCTCGGTTGATCCCCGCGCGTGCGGGGAACGCTGCGACGGTCGAGCCTTGCGGCGCGTTGCCATCGGTTGATCCCCGCGCGTGCGGGGAACGCCTGCGTCAGATTGCGCGCATACCTGAGGTGGACGGTTGATCCCCGCGCGTGCGGGGAACGCGTGAGTTCGTCGGCCGTGTCTCCGTAGCGAAGCGGTTGATCCCCGCGCGTGCGGGGAACGCGGCGTGCTGCCGCGCGGATTGCGTCAAAGTGGCGGTTGATCCCCGCGCGTGCGGGGAACGCGCTGCAACCCATTCCGTAGAACCATCCTACGACGGTTGATCCCCGCGCGTGCGGGGAACGCGTGATCATGGCGCGCCACCTTCGGGCAGCAGGCGGTTGATCCCCGCGCGTGCGGGGAACGCGCCGCACAGCAGCTAGACACGATCCTGTCGACCGGTTGATCCCCGCGCGTGCGGGGAACGCCGGCGAGTGATCCGCGGCAATCGTCGCTTCCACGGTTGATCCCCGCGCGTGCGGGGAACGTTGGCGCCCGCCGGCGTCGGCGAGCACCGTCCGCGGTTGATCCCCGCGCGTGCGGGGAACGCCGCATGTGCGTGGTGTACCGCTGCACGCACTGCGGTTGATCCCCGCGCGTGCGGGGAACGCGCGAATGAAACCCGACTGCCAGACCTGAGAACCGGTTGATCCCCGCGCGTGCGGGGAACGCCCGTTATCGTGACGCACTGGATAAGCGATCCACGGTTGATCCCCGCGCGTGCGGGGAACGCCAAACTCCGTCTGACCCATTTTTCGTCGGTTGCGGTTGATCCCCGCGCGTGCGGGGAACGCTGTTCAGCCGCAATAATCGCATCCCAGTTTTCCGGTTGATCCCCGCGCGTGCGGGGAACGCGCCTGATCAGTGCCGATTACTACCTCAAGGCGCGGTTGATCCCCGCGCGTGCGGGGAACGCGTCCGGCCGGTTAGCGGCTGGGCATCTGCTGCCGGTTGATCCCCGCGCGTGCGGGGAACGCCTGCGTCAGATTGCGCGCATACCTGAGGTCGACGGTTGATCCCCGCGCGTGCGGGGAACGCCCAGACAATCGGGCCACCATCAACCGCGCGGGCGGTTGATCCCCGCGCGTGCGGGGAACGCCCATTGCGCTGTCCGAATAGAATAGCCGCTGCCGGTTGATCCCCGCGCGTGCGGGGAACGCTTCGGCCTCGACCCAAAATAGCAAGTGCCCGACGGTTGATCCCCGCGCGTGCGGGGAACGCGGTGATCGTGCGTTTATTTCGGCCGCTAGAAACGGTTGATCCCCGCGCGTGCGGGGAACGCTGAAAGTTAAGCCCCCAAGCGCCTATCTTCGGCGGTTGATCCCCGCGCGTGCGGGGAACGCGTAGTAGAACTAAAACCGCCGTCTCGCCAGCGTGGTTGATCCCCGCGCGTGCGGGGAACGCTGTTAATTCGGGATTTTCCATCACTTAATCGCCGGTTGATCCCCGCGCGTGCGGGGAACGCCGGATGTCGAGCTGACGTTCGAGCACATGCGGCGGTTGATCCCCGCGCGTGCGGGGAACGCCCGTTGTGCGTAGCCGGAGCAAGTACCGTCCACGGTTGATCCCCGCGCGTGCGGGGAACGCAGTCGCACGATTTCAGCTACTGACATGCCGATCGGTTGATCCCCGCGCGTGCGGGGAACGCCGCGGTAGTAGGATGCCCAAAAACCCGTGAACCGGTTGATCCCCGCGCGTGCGGGGAACGCCTCGGGTGACATTCACCCGCTACCCGCTACCGCGGTTGATCCCCGCGCGTGCGGGGAACGCCGATGCATTCGACCAGCGATTTCCCCTCCATCCGGTTGATCCCCGCGCGTGCGGGGAACGCGCTTGCGCCGCGCGGAAACTCGCGCAGATCGCCGGTTGATCCCCGCGCGTGCGGGGAACGCTTAATGGTGTGGGCATAAAAGCCGCCATCCGGCGGTTGATCCCCGCGCGTGCGGGGAACGCGAAAAACTGGTGTGGGACGTATCGGCGGGGAACGGTTGATCCCCGCGCGTGCGGGGAACGCCTGGTTTCGCCCTCGTAACCGGCCCTTAGGGACGGTTGATCCCCGCGCGTGCGGGGAACGCTGCGACGGTCGAGCCTTGCGGCGCGTCGTCATCGGTTGATCCCCGCGCGTGCGGGGAACGCGACAAACATCCGCAGCGCCCTGATGCTAACCACGGTTGATCCCCGCGCGTGCGGGGAACGCGCTGCGCGCCGATGTACTCCAACTAATGCGCGCGGTTGATCCCCGCGCGTGCGGGGAACGCTTGGTCGCAAACCATGCGAGGAGTGTTTCAAGCGGTTGATCCCCGCGCGTGCGGGGAACGCCACGCGCTGGCGCTCGCCGGCGTTTCCGCGACCGGTTGATCCCCGCGCGTGCGGGGAACGCGCGGGCGGCGATGCTTGTGCCTGTCGCGCGGGCGGTTGATCCCCGCGCGTGCGGGGAACGCCCATCCGGCGAAGCGGCGCTGGCAGACTGCAGCGGTTGATCCCCGCGCGTGCGGGGAACGCGCATCGAGACCGGTGTGCGCGTGACCAGCGTCCGGTTGATCCCCGCGCGTGCGGGGAACGCCGGCATGCTGGCTGGCGGCATGCTGGGCGGAGCGGTTGATCCCCGCGCGTGCGGGGAACGCCAGCCGCGCAGACTCGCTTTCGCCGGCATTTGCGGTTGATCCCCGCGCGTGCGGGGAACGCGCAGTGGTGCCACTGAAACTAATCGGTTGCGGCGGTTGATCCCCGCGCGTGCGGGGAACGCCTGGGCTGCTGGCGTTGTGCCTGACTCTATGGCGGTTGATCCCCGCGCGTGCGGGGAACGCGCGTGATGATGGCGCGCGAACTAAATGATTACCGGTTGATCCCCGCGCGTGCGGGGAACGCCTCGGAAACCATCCACACTCAGAGTCCAGCGCCGGTTGATCCCCGCGCGTGCGGGGAACGCGATGGGGTGGACTTCGAGTGCATGTGTGCAGACGGTTGATCCCCGCGCGTGCGGGGAACGCGTTAACGAAATGGTGGGTAAGTGGGTTGCGATCGGTTGATCCCCGCGCGTGCGGGGAACGCCTTGTCGCGCTTGCTCACTCATGGCGCTGAAGCGGTTGATCCCCGCGCGTGCGGGGAACGCGGGCGTCACACCTGGTTTGCTTTACATTCGGACGGTTGATCCCCGCGCGTGCGGGGAACGCACTAAGTGTATCCATTTGATTTTTAAAGAACAATCAGGCCTGTGGTTTTCTACCAACCTGAACGGGCTTTTCTGACGGCTCGGGGGGCGGTTTGAAGGCGACCAGTTGCACGCCCAGCCAATCGATCGGAACGCGCCGATTGGTGCCGAAGGTCTCGACACGAAAACCCTGTTCGTTGGCGGCGCTGTACGCCATTACGGCATTGCCCTCGCCAATCCCGGCCATCACTTCTTCCCAGATTCGCACGCGCAGACGCTGGCCGGCTCGGCCAACGTAGACTCCCGCGCGCACTTCAAGCAATCGCACGCCCAGCCGGCCGCGCAATCTTGGTGTCACGTTCTCAACTACGATGACCAACATCGCCAGTGGCCTCCGGGTCGGGAAATGCCGGGCCAACAACACCTTCGGGCTCTTCGCGTTTGAGTTCTCCTGCAGAGAGTATCTCTTCGATGGCTGGAATGATGCGGGTCAGCAGCTTCTTCTGGCGAAACAAGTCACGACAGGCACGGCGAACGTCGCGTTCGCCGAGTTTTAAATCCTCGCGCCCTGCCCTCTTCAGCTTTGCAGTTATCTCGAATGCGATTGGGACGACGGTTTCAAATTTGAACACATCGGCAATGTCGTAGACGAATGACAGTGGCTTACCGGTGTGAATGAATCCGATCGCTGGCGCGTAACCGGCAGCCAGTACCGCCGCCTCCGTTACCCCATACAAGCAGGCAGTCGCCGCCGACAAGCAGTGGTTGACGAGATCACCTGACGACCAGTCGGTTGGGTCGTAATCACGCGATTTCCATTGCACTCCAAAACGCGCCGCCAACGCCCGATACAAGGCACGCACCCTGGCGCCTTCTATGCCACGAAGTTGCTCAACCGAACGCCGCGCAGGCGGTTCTTCTTCGAAGCGGATCGCATACATCTTACGCACCACTTTCAAGCGCGCAGACTCGTCCAGCGCCAGCCGCGCCTGGAACAACAATCGATCCGCGCGTGCGCCACCGGGTTGACCACTGGCATACAGGCGAACGCCGGCCTCGCCCACCCAGATCAGCAAGGTGCCGGCGCGCGCCGCAAGGGCAACCGCGGCGTGGGATACACGCGTACCCGGCTCCAGAAAGATGCAGGTGATGGCGCCGACGGGAATAACCGTACGGACGCCATTGTCATCCACCATCACGAAACTTCCGTCGATCACATCAAGCCGTCCGTACTCGACCCATACGGCACTGACCCGGTCCTTGATCGGTGTCGGCGTGAGTTCCGGAAGAATGGGCTCGGACATGATCAATGCGGCCGCTTGATCAACATCAGACCCAGCCCAAAACTGCGTCCGTGGCCGATCCCTTGGTGCAGCGTTTGTGCGAAGCGATCGGGGTCGGTGACGCGCAACTGGCCGACGAAATCTGCGCAGCCCAGAGTCACGCTGTGCGCCTCTGGGCTGGCCGTGGTTTTGAACCGCAGGACTTCGTAACGCGTGACTGCACAGCGCAAACGATCCTCGTCTTCGACCATGGCAAAGCCCGCTTGCTCGCCGCGAGTAGATAGCCACAGCGGCAACTCGCAGTTCACCAAGCGTTGGCGTTCGACGCCACGTTTCTCACTCGCCACCTCGTGCAATGCCGCCATGACTAGGTCTTGCCGCTTTCCCCGTTTTTCGCCTGGCCGGCGCAGGCTGCGCGTCGGATTCAATCGTGCACTGAACGACAACACCTGCCCGATGTGCAAGTTCGGTCTGAAGGCCTTGGTCTGGATCTGCCAACGCGGATCGTGAGTCTTCGGCGGCTCATCGCTGAGCACCAGGAATCGCGGTAGCTCGTCGGCCTCAGATTGACGATAGAGGAAGGGCTGTTCGCTGCCCGGTGGCCGCTGGAACAGCTCCCAGATTTTCTGGTGCTGCAGATACGGCATCGACAACAACTGATGCGCGAGCTTGTGATCCTCGCGATGCTGCGGCCTAAATGCCACCTGACTGAGATAGTGGTTCACGGCGCTTGCTCCTGGGGGGAAGGCACTGATTGGTGAGCACGCTGATGTTGGCGCGGCGCGAACAATCGTTTGGCAGTGTCCAGCGGATCATCCCAACGAGTGTGCAGCCGGATGTCGGTTAACTCGCCCGCCGCAAGCCCAGCGTCGATGGCGTGCAAGTGCTCACGCCTTTCGAACCAACGACGTTCGATCACTGACCACACATCAAACGATCGAGCCAGATCATGCGCATTGCGTTGCGCCTTTTGCTGCGCATCGAATGCAGCTAGCGCTTCGACCCAGTCGCTGGCTTCAACTTGCAACGGTGACAGCGGCCACGCCAGTGGGCAGCTCTTGCGCCCCAGATACAACACAAACTTAGGTCTACGCAGCGCCGCGGCCAGCTCATCTAAACGTTGCGCTGCACCACTGTGGATGCCGACAGTTGCCACGTAGTTGGCATAGTAATAACGATCCGACAAGACGGTGTTCAGGTCGTCTTTCGGCACGCGAAGTTCGTCCCTGCGGGTCTGCCGCGGTCGCCCCTTGAGTGCCGATTCAACCGGCGCCTGCGCGGTGTGATAGTCGCGCATCAACTGTGCACCGGCGTCAACGCGAACTGCAAACTGCAGCGCGTTGGCCCACTCTCGTTGCCGTTCGACTTCATCTCGTCGCAGCCCGAGTGCTGCAGCGCACAGTCCAAGCAGCGCACTGCGTGTCGCCTCGCGCTCGGTGTCGCGCACGCCGCCAGGGGCGACCCCGCCGAAGCTGGCGAGGCCCCCGATCAGATTCATCATGAGCCATTGCATGACTCACTCCAGATCGCTGGCGACAAATTGGCAGAAGGCTTTGACACTGCCGTGCTCTACCGGATTTGCCTTGGTTTCGAAGGGCTGTTCGCTGGCGTTGAAAACAAATCGCCGGCCGTCGAAGTCATAGACCGCATCAAGGCGCTCTACCAACTGCACCATGCGCGCGACAGCCACGGCGATCGTGTCTTGATCGTCATCGGCAACCGGCTTCAGAAATGCCGCAATCAACTGGCGCGGCTGATCGTCGCTCAATTCAGCCAGCCCAAAGCTGGCACGGGCGCGGCTGGCGAAGCTGTTTTGTTTGCCGGTCGGCGCCACCGTGCACATGCATTCGACCAACGCGCGCAAGGTTTTGGCGGCCAAGGCCTTGTCGCCACCGAGATTCTCGACCAACAGATTCCGGTCCACGCAGGCGTAAAGATAAAAAACGCCCGAACCGAAGCCTAACTCACCAATATGGCCAGCGCCGGTGTCCTCCGAGGGGTTGAGATCGTCGACGGCGGAAAAATAGTCGTCCTCAATGGTGGCGCGGTGGACGGTCACCGCATGGGCCACTTGCGCGGCTGCTTCGACATTGAATTGCGGCCGGTCATTGGTTTCCGCCTTGCCTTTTTCAGCAGTGAGCATGCGACCGAACAAAGCGAGATCAGCGGACGAGTTGGACTTGCGCAGTAACTTCAGTTGTTCGGACGTCGGTTCAGTCTGGGACTGCGCCAGCGTGAGCGCCAGCGCATCGACGGCCTGCAATTCGTCCGCTGATGCAAATACCAAAGTCTCCACCTGATTACCGATCTTCTTGTCTTCGTCCTTCAACTTGCCGAAGGCCTGGGCAATCAACTTGGACCACTCAAAGGCTTTCTTCTTCTCAACACCGGCATCAACCATAATCTTCTCGGCGCGCTCGCCGATGCGCTTGCTGCGTAGGCCCAAGTGCTTGTCCCCAAGTGCTGTCTGGAAGACCTCGCTGGTGCGCCAGGAGCGCTTCAGACTCTGCGAAGAGATGCGCAAGCGTTGCGCATTGCCGAGTACCGCTGTTTTTGGTTGACCAAGATCGTCACGGTTGAGGTTTGCCGGGCCATAAGCCGTCAACAAATGGATTTGCAGAAATCGGGCAGCGTTGTTCATGGTGTGATTCCTTGAGCGGAGATGGTTGCGGCAGTGGGTTGGCCGGCGGATGGCAACGCGCCAGTGAAGTACAGGTTGGCAAAGCGGCGGGCGCCGGATTCTCCCTGCAGATCGAGGTACGCCTCGACGACAGCGACCGGGTGAGCGGGTTGCTTCAGCAGCGATAGCGCACGACGCACTTGGCGCAATCGATCCTTGCCGGCGCTTGCGCTCATCAGTCGTTGAAAGCGTAAGCCAGAGAGCGCGCGGTCGCCTTCCTCTCGCCCACCCAACAGCACGGCTAGCGGAGTGGCGTTGTGCATATCGGCGCCTTGCGGCTTCGGGGTCGCGACATTGCGTTGCGCGATCAGGATCAGGCACTCGTCGGGTAGCGCGTCGTTTCGGGCAATCCATGGATGCACCGCACGAAGGGCAATGTCGAAGTTACTGGCTTCCGCCAGACCAAATACGTCCGATGCCGAATCCGCCCGTCGAAGTTGAGATCGCAGCCGACCGTCGCGCTCAATCTCGTGCGCCGCACGCATGACGACATTAATTAGTGCGCTGTTCATGCTGCTTTTCTCCTGGTGGCTTTCCCGGACTTGCCGGACTTGGCCGCGTTGGCCATGCCGAGTGCTTTGGGCAATTCGATGTAGAGGCTGAGGTCGAGTTGCCTGTGCGCCTGGGCGCTACGCTGCATGACTTTCAGCGACTCACATCGCGCGTCCCCTTCCTGTGCGAGCAACTCGTATACCTTGCGCGCAGCACTGGATAAGCGTTTTTGCCAGTCCAGCTTGACCTGCTCCCGCGCTGCAGCGTCATCTGTGGTGGCTGCCGGTTTCTCGGCGATGCGCCCCAACGATTGGTAGAAATATGCTTCGGTTTCGCTGAGCAGACGGCGTTCGCCGACGGAGGTGTCGCCTTTCTTGCCTTCGTCGCTCCAGGCTTTGCGTAACGCTCGGCGCAAGGCAGAGATGCAAGCATTGCTCGCAGCGATCATTAGGTTCGCCTGTTCGAACAGGGTGTTGGCAGCATCGGGCGTCAGTCCAACCAGCACCGGAAAGCGGGCCTCATGCCAGCCCTCGCACTTCATGTTGTCCATCTTGTAGCCGAAGGCCCAGATGGGTGCGTCGCTTTTGCTGCCTAACCAGCGCTCGACCCGACGACGGTGGATTCCCTCAAGGACCGATGGCGCGCGCAATGCTTCACCCGAGCGCTGCGCGTGCACCCAGTCGACATAGCTAAAGCCCGCGTCTGACAAATGCGTCGGCAGCCACTGGTCTTTCAGTTCGTAGTAGGACGACAGTGGGTGCTGGAACTGATGACTTAGGTAATTCGCGCCGAAATTCTTGGCGACATAGGACGTTGCCCCGCGGCCATGCGTGCCGCTTATCGAACAATTCGTGCCATCGTTGAAGGCAAGTCGAATACGCCGCGGCGTCGCAAAAAAACACAATGCGGCGTTTTCTTTGTTTGACAGCGCGCCGAATCGCACACTCAACTGGGCGATGACATCCTTACTGCCTTCACTGGTCAGGCAAGGTGCGGTCCACGGCAAGACGCATCCGCGACGACAACCGCCGTCCAGCGCTTGCACATTGGCCCACACTTTCTGCCAGAGCGGCACCGCCAATCCGTCCCGTTGCGAGGGCCACCAGAGGTAACTGACCGGTCCGCCGCCGCGCAGCGAGGTGCGATTGCCCTGGCCGCCCGCCGGTGCATTCATTTGCAGGGCAATCAAGGTCTGCGCCGCGATGGCGAGACTCAAGGCGGACGGATCGCGCCTCTTGACGAAGAGATCGGAGTTGTTGCGAACGGCGTTGGCACCCGGCGATTCCAGAAACAGGGTGTCAATGTCGTTGCCACCGTCGTTATCGGTGAGTTGCGTGTCCTGCATGACACGCCAGTCACCAGTGTCAAATTCGAAGTGTTGCGCCCACTTGCGAAGTTCATCGACGGGTAGTGGCTGCGCCCCGTTCATGACGGCCTTCCAGTCATCGCCCTGGTCTGAGGCGACGAGTTGCAGCAAGCCAATCAAGAATTGTGCGAGCGCGCCATTGAAGTCCGGGCGTAGCGCGGCAAGGTCGAGCGCAACGGGTTCAGTCGATGCGAGTTCAAGGGGCGAGATGTCGCGCACCGTGCCGACGTTATCTCGGATGGGGACCCAGGGGTCAAGGATCAGGTTCATTTGACACTCCATTCATTGTGATCTGGAGCGCGACACAGTAGATTTAGTCGCGCCGTGTAAGCGGTGTGACTGCCCCCGGCTGCTGAGCATCGAAACCGAGACAGCCGGGAGCGGGTTTTGTAGGCGCGTAGCTGTGTCACATCAGCTACGCGCCGCCACTATTATCGGAACACTGAAGCAATGATAGAAAACAGAAGCAGTCATAAGCGTTGATGTGTAGGATGGTTGACGTTGACTCATTGTTCGCCTTATCAACAGACCTGTCAAGTGCGGCCGCGCAATTCCGTGTTCATCAGGTGTTCCCTGCCCAATCGCAGGGATGAACCTCAGTCCTAAGCTGTTGATGTGAAGGAACGTTCCCCGCCTTTGCGGGGATTAGATTTTGTGCCGCTCATACCCTAGTCCAAGCTTGCGATCGTAGGTCAGCGTTACTCCGCCGCGTGTCCGTGCCGTCCACTGACCATTCGCGCCTTGCTCAAGCACCACGATCACGCGGTACTTGAGCCGGGCGTGTGACTGTTGAGTTACCTGCACCAGTTCCGCCACCTGCTGGTCAACCGGCATCCAGCGCTCGCCTACGCTCTCCCCATCAGCACACAGCCACCAAATCGGTATTCGGACCGCAGACAACGACCAGCCATCGCCGTTTTTGTCCGCCGCCCATGGCAAGAGTTTTGCGCCTTGCATGTGCGCCAGCACGGCTTCGATGCTCTGCCCGAGTCGGGTGACAATGCGCTCCTCGTCGCACCAGTCGCCGTTGTCGGTGAAGCCATCGGAGAACTTGATGCAACCCATTCGACCGCTTTGCCCCTCACCCGCAGCTCGACCATCGGCGCGGTCCGAAGCGCGACTGAGCGCAGTAGGAATCTCAGCATCGGGGTCGTAGACCAGATCGACCAATGACCGGAAATCCTGCGGCAGATTGAGACCCTGGCGTATGCATCGCGTGGCCAGCCATAGGCGACCATGATCCTCGTACACACGGGCCGCGCGCGGAGAAAATTGGCGATACCAGTTAGCTTCGGGCGAGTCGCTGGGTGTCGGTCCGAAAACCGTAAGGCGAATCGGCCCACGAACATCGTCTGCGACCAACTCGCTGGCGATCGCACGACCATCGGTGTCGCGAACGTGGCGCCGCAGTCTTCCCTGGCGCTGCAACATCTCGTCGATAGGCGCCAGATCGCAAACCATCTCATCGGCATCCAGGTCCAGCGATTGCGACAACACCTGGGTCGCGATCACCAGTCTGCCGCGGCGGCTCGAAGCGTTCGATTCCTTGCCGAGATCACTCAGTACCGAGCACTGGACACGCTGGCGATCAATCAGCGCGAAGCGCGAGTGAAACAGCGTGCAGCGCTCGCCGTAGGTGGGCCGCAGTTGGCGATAGGCGTCGATGGCGTCGCCTACCGCGTTGCGAATCCATACCACCGCTTTGCCGGCAGCCAGCCAGACGTGGATTTGAGCCAGCACAGCGTCGGGCGAATCCAGATAGTCCACTTCGATGCGGCGCTGGCTGCCCAGCGACTCGTCGATCTTGTGAGCCTGTACCGCGCCCACCGAGGTGGTGCGCGTCAGCAATGGGTAAGGTGCATGCGGGTTCTCGGTGTAGGTAGCTCCCTTCGGCCCCAGACCCGCGAGGAAGCGGTTGATCACTCGACCGCGGGTATCGGCACTCAATGTGGCCGACAGCAAGATCACCGAACCGCCGAGCGCAGCCTGCGTCTGGATCAGTTCGCCGAGGATGCTGGCAATGTAGGCATCGTAGGAGTGCACCTCATCGATGATCAGCACCTTGCGCTGCAAGCCCAGCAAACGCAGTGACTGATGTTTCACGCGCAGAACGCCAAGCATGCACTGGTCGATGGTGCCGGCACCGAGTTGCGCGATCAATGCGCGCTTGTTCGATTGCCCCAACCACTCGCTGACCCAAAAACTGGCGGTGTCTTCTTCGTTCGGCACGGCATCGGCATCGTCGGCACGATTGCGCATTGCGCTGAACCACGAATGCTGCTCGCGCGCCGAGTGGCTGAGCACACAGGTGACGCGGCGGGGTTCGGCAAACAAGCGCCCCATCGATATCGCGATACGCTCGAACATTTGATCAGCAGTCGCCTGCGTGGGCAGCGCGAAGTAGAAACCGTCCGCCATGCCAGCACCCATCAGGCGCGCGCAAAGCGCCAGCGCGGCCTCGGTTTTGCCCGAGCCAGTCGCATCTTCGAGCACGAAAAGCTGCGGGCCGGATTCGAGACTGAGCGACTCGACCAATTGCTGCGCCGGGCGCAATTCCCGGCCCTTCAGACTTTCTAAGAGATTGACCGCTCCGGTGAATGGCAACGCGGGCTGCGCGCAGACGCCGGCCGCGGCGATCGCAACCTCGGCTTGTTTCTGGGCATGGACCCAATAACGACCCAGGTCGTGATCGAACTCCGCTGCCTCGCGGTATTTAAACCAGTCGGTGTTAGATCCGATCCAGTCGCACAACACCGCAAGTCCAGATAGCGACCAGCTAAATCTGGCAATGGCTTTATCGCTCGCGTGGACGGAGATCAGCTCGGGCAGGAACAACTGGGCGCAGACTTTGACGAACTCGATTGCATCGGCACGACTAGGGTCAAACATGGCGCCGCTGAAGTCCCGCGCACTCGCAGGAGGCTTGCCGTGATGCCCAATTACTGCGTGGGCAAGCGTCTCCCAGTGTTCGCGCTCCATACCATTCACATGAGCGTCCAGGATGGGCTGAATTCGTGACTCCGCCCAAAACCAGAAGCTCCGAGACACACTGTCGTGATGATCGTTGCAGTTCGAGGAACCGGTGACACCGAAGCCTTCGACCAAGTCCGCGCGCTTCCATTGAAAGTTGTCAGCGAACTTACCGAGGTCATGAATCGCAGCAAGAAACGCAATTAAGCTGCTCGTGCTGTTTTCGCTGGTACCGAGCCAAGCGGCAAATTGCTTTCGAAGAGCATCGTGCCGCCGCAGGTAGCTGACAGCAACGGCAGCCACGTCCAGCGAGTGGAACACCAAGGGATGGAATTGGGGCTCTGCATCGGCATTGAGCGCCTTGCCCCAGTAGGTAAACAGCCGTTTTGGACAGGCTGCACCTGTGTGATATGGCGAATTCAGCTTCAACGGCAGGATCTCCTTCATTTAGGTTCACTTTGATTGGCTTTGCCGTCCGCCGCCATCTTAAGAACCGCCCTGATCGGTCACGTATTCAACACGCCCGCCTTTGACCAGTACGCGGCAGTGTTCCAGGAAGTAGATGTTGGCGCGTTTGGAGTGCAGTACCGATTTCAAATCCGCTGGGGCGATGTTTTGCATGGTTTTCTCAGATTGGGCCGCAGGGTGATTTGCGTGGCAACCAGCGCAGCTGGCCTAGTGTGGCTGTCGCATCGATTAGGTTCAGAGGCACTGTCTGCTTGGGGCGCTGGTTCTCGCACCTGTTTTGGCGTTGTTTTGCTTTTGTTCGCGTTTGGGCTGGTGCGGGGTTCGCGTCTGCGCGCTGCGGTGCTCGTATTGGGATTTTGCTCACGAGAGGACCAGCCTGTGGCAGCGCGCTTGCTCGCGATCCCTTGCTTTTTGTATTTCATCTGCGCTGCGCGCAAGCGCGCTCCCACAAGAGGGTACGGGTCAAAGACGTGGGCGGCCAAGCGACGTCATTGCGAGGCATGCGCGGCGCTAGCCGGACGCACTCGGATGGGTTCATGGGTGGGCCACGGCGATCCAGCGCCGCGCCTGGATTGCCACGGCACGCGCGCACCGTTCGAGGATCATTGCCGCTGCTCGCGGCGCGTGCCTCGCAATGACGAATTAACGATTTACGATATCCGTTCATGGAGAAGAGCAGCCTGTCGGAGCCCTGACCTGCGCTTGGATCACCACATCACTTTGACTCGCACCCGCGCCGATCAGGTGTTGAGCGCCATATAGCGCAGCAGCTAAAGCTCCTTTGACTCGCCCCCGCGCGGACGAGGTACTGATCGCCAGCAAGGCTTCCCCCAGCAGAAGTGAGTTTGTTGCGCGGATTGGGCACTGGCTGTCTGCGCCACTTTGCGATGGCGGCTTCGGCGGCGGTGATTTCCTGCGCCAGCAAGGGCGCGAGGTCGGTGCAGCTCAGTCGGCCGCGGGTGGTGTCGAGGTAACGGGTGGCATGGTGCGCAGCGCGTGTTCCGCCTCCAGAATCTCCAGGCTCACTGGCTCGCCCGCGAATGCCATGCTGCGGGCCACCCGTTGCGGAATGCTCTCCCAGCGCCTACGTGCTTTCTCCGCCGACGATAGCTTGCGCCAGTTCTCGATGATCAGTTTCCAGTCCATGTGCGGCATTGTCTGCCTCCAGCAAGGGCTCAGCAACCGGATTACGTATCGCGCGTTGATCCACCGAAAGCACGGTTGCGGGCAGCGGGTCGCCGTCGCGTAGGCCACGCGGCCTCAGCACTTTGTCGCGCGATTGCTGCACCGACAGGGGCGACCGGGACTCTCACACATGACTTTCGGCCCCGTTGCGTCTGGGTACGGTGGTGTTATAGTTGACTACAACACCAGTGCATTAACTGGCAACTAGAAAAGGAGAGCGTCATGCGAGTTCGAAACTGGTCGGATGTGGTCTTGGCAGCAATGATCGCACTGTGTGTCAACGTGGCAGTGGAGTCGAAAGGCGTGCGCAATCCTGCCAGCGCAGCTAACGCGCCGGCCCATCAAAATGTGGCCGACGAGGCACAGGCGCTAGTCGCCGCAGTTTTATTGGAGAGTAGGCCTGCGCCGCAAAGCAAGCTCGAAGTCAAAGATCAAAGCGACTTGGCGACCGGCAATACTCTTCAGGAGAATGCCATTGGCGAAGCCGCGCAGGTCGCCGGTCAGGTAGCCAGTGAGTTTGAAATGCCGTTCTTTTCCTTTGGCGGCAACGCCGCTGCGGAGTAATTGACATGGGTTACGCATGGAACGACTCCGTGCCGATCTATCGCCAATTGCGTGATCGTGTAGTGGCGATGATCCTGGATGGCGAACTGAAAGAGGGCGACGCGGTACCTTCGGTGCGCCAGGTTGCGGTGGATTATCAGATCAATCCACTGACCGTTTCGAAGGCTTACCAAGAATTAGTTGACGAGGATTTACTGGAAAAGCGGCGCGGCCTCGGATTATTTGTTGGTCTGGGTGCCCCCAAGCGTTTACTCGAACTCGAACGTCAACGCTTTCTGCGCGAAGAGTGGCCCACTCTGAAAGCGCGCTTGATCCGACTGAATCTGAATTTGAGTAGCTTGTTAACAACGGGGGACGTATGAACGCGGTCATTGAGTCGAGCGGATTGACTAAGCGCTACAAAGATCGATTAGCTCTGGATAATTGCGACTTCCGAGTGGAAACCGGACGCATCGTCGGGTTGATCGGCCCCAATGGCGCCGGAAAAACCACCGCGCTGAAAGCCATTCTAGGATTGACGTCGTACGATGGCCGACTTTCGGTGTTGGGACTGGACCCGTTCACGCAACGCCATAAATTAATGCAAGATGTGTGCTTCATCGCTGACGTGGCCATTTTACCGCGCTGGATTCGCGTGCGCGAGGCAATTACTTATGTTGAAGGCGTGCACCCACGATTTGATCGCGCCAAATGCGAGCGTTTTTTGTCTGCGACACAGATTAAAATGCAGAGCCGCGTTCGCGAATTGAGCAAGGGCATGATTGCCCAATTACATTTAGCGTTGGTGATGTCGATAGACGCGCGCTTGTTGATCCTAGACGAACCGACCTTGGGTCTGGACATTCTTTATCGTCGACGTTTCTATGAACAATTGCTGAATGATTATTTTGACGAGTCTCGCACCATTCTGATTACCACACATCAGGTTGAAGAAGTTGAGCATATCCTCACCGATTTGCTGTTCATTAAGGATGGGCGCATTGCGTTGTCCGCCACCATGGAAAATGTCGCTGAGCGTTATTGCCAAGTGTTAGTGGGCAGCGAAAAATTAGAACTGGCGCGCAGCCTAAATCCCATTGCCGAACGCAAAATGTTGGGCAAGAGCGCGTTTCTTTACGACGGATTAACAGCAGAACGCGCTCAGCAATTGGGTGAAGTTCATCAGGTCGGCGTCGCCGATCTCTTTGTGGCAGTCATGGGTGGAGGTGTGACGTGATCAGTTCTGCAAAAACCTTCGCAACCTTGATCAAACGCGAAATCTGGGAACATCGCGGTGGTTTTATCTATACACCATTGATTATTGGTGCGGTGTTAGTTGTTTTTCTGCTACTTGGCGCCGGCAGCAGCTTCTTTTGGCAGCTGAACGTGGATGGTGCCGAGGCAATGACCAAAGGTGCGCTGAAGTTAGCCGAAACCAATGTGTCCGCCGAACAAATGCGTATGGGTGTCGACGCCTTTTTCTGGGGCACATCAATGGTGTGGCAATCGGTGTTATTCATCACCTTGTTCTTCTATTGCATCGGCAGTTTGTATGACGACCGTCGCGATCGCAGTATTCTATTTTGGAAATCGATGCCGGTTTCAGATTTAGAAACGGTCATCAGTAAAGTAGTGTTTGCTATTCTGGTCGCACCGCTATTTATGATGGTTGGATTGATAGTCGGACAGATTGTATTGATTTTAGGTGCCGGATTGCTGGTGCTTGCGCATGGCGGCAGCGCATGGCAGCTGATTTGGGCGCACACCAATCCATTCCCGATTTGGGGTCAAATATTGGTCGCCCAGGGCATACAAGCACTGTTTTTGCTGCCGCTGTATGGCTGGTTGATGCTGGCTAGCAGTTTTGCGCGCGGCAAACCCTTTTTATGGGCGACGTTGCCACCGGTGATCTTTGCGATCATGGAATCTTTTGTTGGATTTACCACCAACTTCTCGCTTAGCAAAGTCATTTGGGAGTTCATCCTGCGCCGTTTGGCATCAGGCTTTGCACCGATCACCTTCTCCGCAGATTTTGGCGAGCAATCCATGCAAGCCGGGTTTTCGGGCACGCGCTTCGCATCGAGCTTTGGCGATGTGCTGGGCAGAATGACGAGCGCCGATTTGTGGTTAGGCGTGCTCATCGGCTTGGGCTTTTTGGCTGGTGCGGTGTATTTGCGCCGCTATCGGGATGAATCGACCGGTTGATGGGTGGAAACGAGCTTGCCTTTCACAGGCAAGCTTGGCTATATTGCACGGCTCTCGCTTCGGCGAGACTCCCATCGGGGTGTAGCTCAGCCTGGTAGAGCGCTACTTTCGGGAGGTAGAAGTCGCAGGTTCGAATCCTGTCACCCCGACCAAATTGTGCAGTCACTGATTTTGGCGTTAGCAAAAGTCGAACATTTAAGTGATTGTTGTTGCAAAAAGCCCCGCTGATCGGGGCTTTTTTGTGGGCCCTGGGTCAAAACCGAAAACCGCTCAAGCGCTCAGCAAACCACCAGGGTTAGAGTTCCCGCACCACGCGAAATCCCACTCGTGCACCGCTAGAATCGCCCAAGGCGCTGCCGCGCCACGCGCTGCGCACTTGCTCACGCGAGCTACCCCAGGAACCGCCGCGAATCACCCGCAGTTCGCAGCCGGGATTGACCCAGGCCACGCTGCTGTCGGGCGCGCGTAAATAGTTGTCGTGCCAGCAATCTTCGACCCACTCGGAGACATTGCCCTCGACGTCGTGCAGGCGGAACGCGTTGGCGTCAAAACTGCGTACCGGCGCCAATCCCCAAAAGCCGTCGTCGTAACTTGGGAAACCCTGCGTCCAGCGCCGTCCTTGTTTGGAGATTTCGCCCGCGCCGGCAACATTGGCAAGCACGCGTTCGGGATCAGCGTCGCCCCACGGATAGAGACTGTTGCGACCTGCTCGCAGCGCGTATTCGAACTCGGCTTCACTGGGCAAGCGATAGGGTTTTCCGGTTTGTTTGGCTAACCACATCACATAGGCGTTAGCGTCGTTCCAAGACACGTGCACGACCGGATCATTGTCGCGCGCACGGCTACCGTTATAGCTGCGCTGCCAATTGACGCGGCGCACTTTGCTCATGCGGCCGGTCTTTTCATCGTAGATCGCCGAAACACCCAGGCGATCGGCGTCAGTGGAGTACGCGCTTGCTTCCGCGAAAACACGAAATTCGGCCAAACTAATCTCGTTGCGTGCCATCGCGAAGCCGCGCGCGAACTGCAAGTTGCGCTGCGGCCCCTCACTCTTGCCGCGACCCGGCTCGGAATCAGGCGAGCCCATCAGCAGTGAACCTACCGGTATCACCACCATGCGGGGTCCGCGATTGCCGTCCTGCGTCGCGTCAGCGAAGCGCTCGCCGGGCGAAAATCCG
>Ga0163154_10003039_pt1 | contig 23831 bp, 24 predicted proteins | sample OliLakLV19MP9P1_FD_148649 | JGI IMG/M metagenome (GOLD analysis project Ga0163154, IMG submission 148649) | Freshwater microbial mat bacterial communities from Lake Vanda, McMurdo Dry Valleys, Antarctica - Oligotrophic Lake LV.19.MP9.P1 | ecosystem: Environmental > Aquatic > Freshwater > Lake >... | reverse complement strand
CCTCACCCCCCGACCCCCTCTCCCACAAACAGTAGAGGGGGAGAAAAGCGGTAGAAAGTCCCTCTCCCCTTGTGGGAGAGGGATTTAGGGTGAGGGCTGAGCAGTTACGATTTTTAAAGTATAAGATACCAGATGTTACGAGATCGCGCTTCCTCCTAAATTGTACGGATTTTAGACAGGCACGGCGTCCCCAAAGGCATAGTGGACACCCGTCAATTGTTCTGACACCTCCCACAGGCGCGCCCCAATCGCAGGATCGTAGGCAGATTTGGGAGCGCGGATTTCGCCCGGATAGCCGAACACATAGAAGGTGTCTGGGCTATAAAATGCGCCGCCGCGCGCATTCATCGCCGTCGCTGCGTACAGTTGGGGCAGGACACCCATCTCGATAGGTTGTGCCAAGACGCGGCTCAAAATTTTGTAGACTACCGCCTCTGCCCCCACGCCTGATTCGGTGGCGGCGCGGTTTTGCAAGTTGGTGTAGATAAAACCGGGTTGCGCGGCATTGCTCATGGTATGGGCACCCACCGCCTTCAGCCGCTTGTCCAGTTCATAGGCAAACACGAAATTGGCATATTTTGATTGGGCATACGCCCCATAACGACTGTAGCCTTTGTCGCTTTGCAAGTCCTCAAAGTTGAGACTGCCGAGCAACGTGGCGCTGCTGCCCAACGAGACGACGCGGCTGCCTGTGTTGGGAAGCAAGCGCTCCAGCAACAGCCCGGTGAGCGCGAAATGCCCCAAGTGATTGACACCGAACTGCATTTCAAAGCCGTCCGTCGTCTTGCTAAACGGCACCGCCATCAAGCCGGCATTGTTCATCAGGATATCGAGCCGAGGATGCGCCGCTTTGAAGCGCGTGGCAAAGTCGTGGATCGACGCCAGATCGCCCAAGTCGAGGCGCGCAAGTTCTAATTGGGCGTTGGGGACGGTGCGCAAAATGTCAGCACGCGCTTCTTCATTACTCTTTTGATTGCGCGCTGCCATGATCACATGCGCGCCTTTTGCCGCCAATGCCCGCGCCGATTCTTTCCCTAACCCACTGTTCGCGCCTGTGACGATGATCACGCGCCCGCTTTGATCAAGCATGTCTGCTGCTATCCATTTTGCCATTGTCTTGCTCTCCTGTATGCTATCGACTGAACGTTCATTCGGAATAGTGTAAAAAAAGTGACTAGATGGGCTGGATCGCGCGGCAGCAGGCCAGCGCCACCCGTTCTAGCGCATCCTCATCAAGCTGAATCTCGCCGCGAATCTGCCGTTTTGCCAACATAATCGCCACCCCCAACGTCATATCATGCAGCGCTTCCAGCGGTAGGCGCTGAATAACGCCTTGTTCGATGTCATGCTGAATCATCTGTGCCAGCGGCAGGGTATTCTCGTCCAACCACTCATCTTGGAATTGCTGCGGAAATGGGGAGTTCTTGTATTGTTCAAGGAAAATGGTTTGGCGCGGATGGGCGACATAATACCGGAAACCGTTTAACCACAAGCGCTTGATATTGTCGGGAAACGGCAACAGATACGGCTCCCCCGCGATGAGCGCCTTGCCTTGCTCCGCCTTTAATTGCGTCACCAATGCTTGAATCACCTCGTCTTTGCTGGCGAAGTAATGATAGATCACGCCTGCGCTGACGCCCGCCCGCGACGCCAACAGCGCCATCGGCGCATCATGAAACCCGCGCTCCACCACCAAATCGAGCAAGGTTTCTAAAATAGCGCTCCGTTTATCTTGTTGCACAACGGTCATCAGGGGGTTCTCACTAGAATGAACATTCAGTCTAATGATAAATTGAGAAAATCGTCGTGTCAAGTGGGGCGCTGCCAAGCTGCCAAGAGTCCAACGTGGGGCGAAGAATCGTGATTCTGTTAAAAAACACGCCCAAGACCACATTGGGTTGCCCCTACAAGACCCGCTGTTGTAGGGACGACCCACTGTGGTCGCCGATTCAAACCCCTTTTTCAACAGATTCCAACGGCGCGTCCGCTGCCCGCAAAACCCTTCTTCAACAGAATCAATCCTCCTGCCCCGCGCATCGCGATGACGGGTTATGCTCCCTTTAACGCTGCCAATTTCGCCGTCATGATTGCTTTCACGAGGGCGGGGTCGCCCTGCCCTTTGAGCGCCTTCATGACCATCCCCATGAGCGGACCGAATACCTTCTCTTTGCCATTCAGATAATCGGCGATCATGTCGGGGTTAGCGCTCAGGACGCCCTCCACTGCGGCATCGATCACGCTGGTATCGGAGACCTGCGCCAGCCCCTTCGTCGCCACGATCTGTTCGGGGTCGCCACCCGTCTCCCACATTTCATTGAGGACATCGGTCGCCGTTGGCTTGTTGAGCGTGCGCGCATCCACCATCTTGACGAGGGACGCCAAGGCGGACGGAGTCACCCTCGTGCTGACATTCACCCAGTCGGTATCCTCGCGATTGACGAGGCTGGAGAGCGCGCCGAGCATCCAATTGGCAGCCGTTTTGGGGTTGGCTCCTGTTGCCACCACGCCTTCATAAAAGGTTGCCACCACTTGATCGGCGGTCAAACGCGCGGCGTCGTAAGCGCTTAAGCCGAACGCTTGGATGAAGCGATCCCGTTTGGCGTCGGGCAGTTCTGGCAAACGAGCGCGGATTTGTTCGACCCACGCGCGGCTGACTTCGACAATCGGCAAGTCGGGTTCTGGAAAGTAACGGTATTCTTCGGCGCTCTCTTTGAAGCGTTGTATGACCGTGCGCTGGCGCACCTCGTCCCAGCCCATCGTGGCTTGGCGAACGCCCTCGTCATTTTCCCACGCGGCGATCTGGCGGCTGACCTCATACTCAATGGAGCGCGCCAAACTGCGGATGCTGTTCAGGTTTTTCACCTCAGTGCGGGTGCGGAAGCCGATATCATCTTGGTGCATCACGCTGATATTCGGTTCCACGCGCATGACGCCCTTCGACATATCGCCGTCATTGACGCCCAAGTATTGCAGGATCGCGCGCAACTTGCGGGTGAACGACTCGGCTTCTTCGGCGCTGTTGATATCTGGTTCGGTCACGATCTCTAGCAAGGGCACCCCGGCGCGGTTGTAATCGACCAAACTGTAAGAGGTACCGCCGCTGGTGACATGAACAAGTTTGCCCGTGTCTTCTTCCAGATGGGCGCGGCGCACACGGATACGCTTGGTAGTGCCGTCGCTCAGGTCGATATCGAGATAGCCCCGAATGGTGATCGGGTGATCATATTGGCTGATCTGATAGCCTTTGGGCAGATCGGGATAGAAGTAACTTTTGCGGTCAAAGCGATTGAAGGGGGGGATTTCGCAGTGCAGCGCCAAACCAACCATCATCGCCATTTCGAGGGCGGTGCGGTTGATCACCGGTAGGGTGCCGGGCAGCCCCATCGAGACTGGATCGACGGCGGTGTTGGGCGCGGCAGTCACGCTATCCACCACCGGGCAATTTGAAAACATCTTGCTTTGCGTCAAGAGCTCGGCGTGGATTTCCAAACCGATAACAGGTTTCCATTCACTCATTGCGGGACTCTCTCGTCAGGTGAGGCGGGATCGTGATGCGCGCATTGTAACATAAGGGGAGATGCTGTTGGCGAATCAAAATAGGAGATGATCCGTAGGGGCGCAATGCCTTGCGCCTGCACAAAAAAGACACGCCGACCCTAGATAAAATCAATTCGCCAACAGCATCATGGAAGGGGCTACATTAGGCGCTCAGCCGCGCGATCTTTTCTTGTAGCACAGTACGCACCGGGACGAGGAAGGGATCGTCGGGCAGTCGTTCGAGCGCGATCTGATACTCGCTGATAGCGGCGCTCGACTGCCCTAGCGCTTCATGGCAATCCCCACGCCAAATATGCCATGTCGGGGCATCGGGCAACGTGTCGATAAAGCGTAGTGCGCGCGCGGCGTCACCCCGTTTTAGCAACAACCGCGCGACCCCTTGGGCATGGGTGGGCTGGTGCGTGACCTGCCATAAACGTTCTATCACCCAGAGCGCGGCGTCAAAATCGCCGAGTTGTTCATACAGCCGCGCCCGCAACAGGTGATCCTCGCTCGTCGGATGGGCAAGCGCGTCTAGGCTATGCAAAGCGTCGGTCTCGCGACCTTGAAAGCGCGCGAGGATGGCGGCGCGGACGCGCAGCCCTTCGGGATCCAGCGGCGACTCGGCAAGATGCTGCTCAATTTCTTCTAAGGCGACATCGATCTGTCCAGCTTCAATGGACGCCAGCGCGATCTGGAGATGGGTATAGCTCATGATCCTGCCTCGACCGGTTGCTCCATCAGCACAAGGGGCAGACAAAACCTGAAACAACTGCCAACACCCAGTTGGCTCTCCACCCAGATGGTGCCACCATGCCCCGCCACGATCTCGCGGGCGATGCTTAAGCCCAAGCCACTGCCATACCCGTCGTTCGATATGCGATAGAACGGCTCAAAAATGTCCGCTTGCTGATTATGAGGAATCCCCACGCCGGTATCGATGACCTCGAACATGGCATTTTCGTGCCCATGCTCATCGCGCATCTGCGAAAGCCGAACCATCACCGCACCGTCGTTGGGGGTGTAGTTGCTGGCATTCGCCAACAGATTGCTGATTGCCTGCATCAAGCGGTCGGGGTCGGCACGCACGATGAGCGCCGTTTTGGGGAGATAAAGATGGATCGTTTGTCCGGTTTGTCTGATCTTCGGTTCATGTTCGCTGATCACGATCTGCAATAACATTTGCGCGTTGACTTCTTGGAATTTAAAGAGCGCGACGCCCCGTTCCAAGCGTGACATATCCAGCAGATAATCGATCAAGTGCTGCATCCGTGTGACCGATCCCTCTAAGATTTCGAGATGGTCTTGGAATTTCTCCGGCTGTTTGCGCATCAGGTAGGCGCGCGTCTTCAGGTTCGTGAGCGGGGTACGCAACTCGTGCGACGCCTGTGCGACGAAGCGTGAACGCTGGCGCTGGAGCGCTTGTTCTTGGGTGTTGTCCCGCAGAATCGTGACAATCCCTTGCAAACGGTCGGGATTCCGATCCGTCCCCAAAGTGCCGTTCACTTGGGTACTCGTCACGCTGGCATCGAAAGGGAGGCGATTGGGCGGCTTAAAACGCAGTTGGCTCGTCCAGACGCCGTTGATCCGCAGCGCTTCGGCGACATCATGATGAATTTGGGCTTGATGAGACGCATCGACATCGGCGAAACTGAAAATATCTTGTAAGTTGGGGGGGGTCTCGTCGGTCTCATAGCCAAGCATATTGAGCATCACGCGATTGACATAACGGGTTTGGAGATTGCGATTCGCATCAAGTTCCTGATAGATCACGCCCTCCGTCATAGCATCAAGGATAGTATGCAACTGTTCGCGTTCGTAATTCAACTCGGCGGTACGCTCGGCGACCCGTTTCTCCGAGATCATGGTTTGATTGCGCATCCGGTCAAACAGTCGGGCATTCCGGATGGCGATGGCGGCTTGGTCGGCAAACGCCTGCAAGGTGTAGGCATCCTGTTCGCTAAACCGATTGGTGACGCCGCTGTCCAGATTCAAAAAGCCGATCACATAACTACCCATACGAATCGGCGCGCCCAAGTAGGATTTCAACCAGTCGATGGTATCCTGCATCGGGATCCATAGGGGGGAAGTCTTAACATTGGGGATGGCGAGCGCGCTACGATGCTCAGTCATCCAACGCAAGGTGGGGGTGGCAGAGACCGAGACCTGTAGCTGACGATAGGTTTCGACGTTGGTGACACGCTCATAGCCGCGCGCGCGCGCAATGGTGGTGATATCATTTTCCACCAGCATAATATTGACATATTCATTGGGCAAGATGTGTTCGACCTGCTCCAAGACACGATCCAAGACCTCGTCTAGGTTAAGCGTGTTGACGAGTGCCGCCGCCGTATTAACGAGCGCCTCCGCCAATAACCGCTGACCTTGTTCGGCAGCTTCGGCACGGCGGCGCTTGGTAATGTCGAACACGATCAACTGGATCAGTGTGTCCGTATCCACCGTCAGCGCATTAGAATTCACTTTGACCGAGCGGATATCGCCTTTGGCGGTGCGATGTTGATAGGAATGAATGGTCGAATCTTCGGTCAGATTATCGATTGGTAAAGTTTCGACTTCAAGCACACCAAACGACATACCGCGCATTTGGGTACGGTTGTATCCGTAAAAGCGACAAGCGCGCGGATTGGCATCGATAATCACACTCTTGTTGGGGTCAACAATGAGTTGTATCGAGGGGTTTTGCTCAAAGGCTTGAGACCATAACACATTTTGATGTAAAAAGGCGCGTATTTGATCTTGATCGTTCATCAGCATGAATCTTGATGATTTACCGTTCCCTTGATTATGCCAAAAAAGTTCAATGTCCACAATACGCCTAAAGGGTGAGCGATGATCCTTGTTCAACGGATTCTGATTTCGGGGGATATCGTGAAGTGAGGCGCATCATGGGAAGTCGCGAATCATCCAGAAAGGGGGTAAACTGAAAAAATTGTCGGTCATTTTAATCGCCCTGCGCGCGGACGAATACTTCCGCATGATCACCATCGATCCAAGAATATCGGAGAAACGCTATGTATATTCAAGAAATTCAAATACGCAATCTTCGTTCGATTCGTGAATTTGATTGGTCGCTTGCCAAAGACGAATTCGCCGGTTGGCATGTGTTGATCGGCGACAATGGCTCTGGCAAATCGACGATCTTAAAGGCAATTGCTCTGGCACTGGTCGGCGAAAAAGATGCGCAGGGCTTGCGTCAAAACTGGGGCGATTGGCTCAAAAAAGATCAGAAAGAGGGTTCTGTTAGTTTAAACCTTGTCGATGATACGAAATATGATTCTTTCAGTAGTAAGGGCAAGGTTGGGAAAAAGTCTTTGAAAGCAGCGATTGCCTTCAAACGTAAAGCTACTGAAGATACCCGCCAACTCGTTGTACTCGAAACAATTTCAGCATCATCAATCCCTCCAGAGAGTCGACATGTATGGGGCACGGGCACAGGGTGGTTTTCTGTCGCTTATGGTCCATTCCGCCGCTTTAGTGGGGGCAACACGGATAATGATCGTCTCTTTCTTGCCAATCCCAAGTTGGCAGCCCATCTCTCAGTTTTTGGGGAGGATGTAGCACTATCAGAAGCGATTCGATGGTTATAAGACCTAATGGGCGCAACCTTTCAATTTGGGTATTTGCCGGGGTTGAATGAGCGTTTACGCCAACGTGCCGAATATGCCTGTACCGTTTTAGGGCTAAATCGTGAAGTCCTTGTCGAAGCACGGCGGGATGCGTTTGGCAGTTACAGGGCACGTTTGCGCAAGTACATTACGCTTCGGGATACGACAGGCGATCCCGAGCCATTAAAACTGTTGATCCACGCGATCCAACGTGCGCCGCATCCGACGGTTTGGTCTGAGATGATGCGCCAGCGGCAATGGCTCACGGAGCTTAAACCGCTGTTTGAGCAAGCGCCCGAAGCCTTACTGTGGTAGCTTTTGTTCGCCCGCTGGCGTTTTTACCCCCAAGCGGAAGAAACGGCGAATCTGCTTTTGAAAGACCAACGGCACAATGCTGACCACGCCGATCACCCCGTAAACCAACAAAATGCTGCCGCTGTTTTCGGCAAGTGCGCTACCCAACAAGGATGCCATTGCCGCCGGAAACAACCCCACTGTGAACGAGATGATCACATAAGTGCGGTACTGCAAACGCGATAGCCCCACCGTGTAACTGATAAAATCATATAATGAGAATAAAAACAGACGCGCATAGATCAGCGTTTTCCAATCCACAATTTGATCCACAAATGAATCGACGCGCGCCATGCCTTCTGCCCCGACAAACCGTTGGATCACCGGACGACCGAAAGACCGACTCAGGAAAAAATTAATCGATCCGCCGAGGGTTTCGCCGATGATGGTGTACAGTGTCCCCGGCACCAACCCAAAGAGGATGCCTGCCGAAAGTTGCATCGGTCCACTGCTGAGCGGGGCGACCACAAAGGTCAACGTCTTGACCGCGATAAACACCAGCGGTGCGAACGGTCCCGCACTTTCGACCATGCTACGAATCCGATCCAAACCAATAGCATTGATGCCCACCACCAAGCCGACGGTCACGATCACAAAGCCGAGACCGGCGACGAGCAGCGAACGCCATGAATTAGAGGGTGCCTGTGGCACAGGGGATGGAGTCACGTTGAGAAGCCTTTCAACTTATCGTCGTTTCGATTTGAGAATACGGCGGTAGACGATCCGCCATGCCTTATCTTTTTCGTTGGGTTCAATAAACCAGCGATACGGCGCATCCTCATGGACGCTAAATTCTTTTACGCCTGCCCCCATCGAAATGATGACGCCTTTTTTTTCTAAGCTCTTTTCATTGAGCAAGGTGATGCGCGTCATGCCATCAAGGTGATAATTCATGACATATTTGCCTTCCGTCAATTCCACAATATTGCTCGTCAGGACGCCCTCGCCCTCTAATTTATACGGGGTGTCGGTCGCAAAATTGCCCATTGCCACCACTTCCCCGTCCAGGTTATGGACGAGGCGGCGGTTCCTTTTACGCGGACGGCTGGTCACGACTTGAAAGAGGATGACCGCAATGAGAAGTAAAAATAAACCACCCAGAAAGATTGTCGCTGTTGATTGACCACGCATGAAAGTTACTCCACTTGGGTAAGAGTCATAGGTTGAAGATCGATATTGCGTGACCAGTTGCCCGCAAGGTCAACTGCCCACACCGCAAACTCGTACTGTTTCCCTGTTTCGCCCGTATATTCCGCCGTCACTTCCGCGGTTTGCAACCACGGCAACCAATTGCCATCATCAACGCTGACCCAAACGATATACTCCGCGATCCCGCTGTCATCATTACCTTGCCATGCCACCGTAAAAACACTAGGGCTGCGCGCGGGCAACGGAGTCATCGAGGTCATGGGGGGCGTTGTGTCTTGCATCGGGTCTAGCGTGGGTATGGGGGTGGGAATAAACGGAACGACCGCATCCGCTGGCAGCGGGACGGCGGTGGGCGCATCGGGCAAATCGCGCGTGACGCTGATGACGCCCACGCCTTGCATGGTGAGCGCGGGTTCCCCCGGCAAGATGCCACTCGACACTTCCTCCACCAAGAAATAAACATCCCCGTCAATATTATTGAGTTCGGTTTCGCTAAACGAAGGATAATTCGCCGCATTGACGACGGGTAAAGTCACAGTATACACGCCATTTTCGGGCGCTAAACGAAATTCATCGTCAGGGGTATGCAGACGGGCATTATTGCCTAATGCCGGGATCTCCAGCACGAGCGGGATCGTCGCCCAATTCCACAACACCCAGATGCGCTCCGTGACCCGACCCGGCACCGTGATCTGATCTTGTAAGCTGATGCGGGCTGGGTCGAAGGCGGCACCGCTGATCTGGGGCGCGGCATCAAATACAAACGCTTCCCCCCAAGCGTTGAGGTCAAGCGTGCCCGCCAGCGCGAAAGCGCGTTCGCCGAAGATGCTTGCCAGTTGATAATATGCCGCCGCCGCGGGACGGGCGCTGCCCGGTTGGGGATGCTGGTTAAAGCATTCGGCACCGCGTTCATTGCGGAACAAGCCGAACGCCTCCCCCGTGCATTGATTGAGAGGGACGCCCGTGCATAAGTTGCCATTATGCGGCGGGAAGGTGGTGCCTACGGGCGACGCGGCGCAATCATCATACAACTGGTGAATAAAGATGACATCGGCACCCGCTGCCCATGCCATCGTTGTGCTTTGGGTCATATACTGGGCTTGTTCGCGCATCGTCACCCGATATTGCCGTAACCCCGGCGTGTTCACCGTCCATGTTTCGCCTGGGTAATCATCCCATGCGGGCACGCCGGTCTCATTGAGCCAGATCGGACGTTCAAGGTCATAGCGCGCAAGGGTGGCTTGGGCGTGTTCGATGATGAACGGGCTAAGGTAAGCATTGACATAAGTATGCAAAGCGACGATATCCATATACCAATTGTGGTTTGGGGCGTCGGGATCGGTGGCGTAAATCGCTAAAATTTTAGCCAGCCAATCATTGCGTACCGGATTAGCATAAGACAATCCCGCTAACATCACCCGGGCTTGGGAATCAATGTGATGGGCGACCAGATAGGTAACTTTGAGCAAACGCGCATAATCTGCCACCGAGGCTTGCCAGAACATGGTCAAGTCGGGTTCGTTCCATGCTTCCCAGACGCGCACACCCACGCCGGCTCCCCAGCCCAATTGCCGCGCCAAAACCCCGTCCGGCATATACCGACGCACCGCCGCTGCCACAAAATCGCCCCAATAATTGGCGGGATTGAGTACTTTGCCCGCGCTCGGGATGTCGGTGCCATCGGCAAAGACGGGGGCGTATAAATTTTGAATGGTGTTGCCGTCGCGCCGATAGGTAGGCACATTCAGCAAGATCAAATCGGTACGTAAACCGCTATTCACATCGAGGGTCACCATGCGGTCAAAGGCATCCCACACCCGCTCGCCCGATTCGCGCTCAATATCGCTCCAGTACACGGGGAAACGATGCCATCCCGCCCCGATCAGCAAGGCATTTTGATAGCGTCCACTGCTCTCGGTGATGCTAGGATGGGTGATATGAGTGATCCCCAAACGGGGAGAGCGGATGTAAAAATCAGTTTGTGCCTGTGCGGGCATCAGCAAAGCAGGTGCAACCAGCAACAGAAGAGCGATACACCAAGTGAATAAAGTCATGGATTTAAAATTCGTAACTCGTTGACACCGGATCGGCAAAACAGCTCCGGCACGCCCTGTCGCTTATGGTATAGGGCGTGCCGGAGAGCGGGCGTTCGTCGCCCCGATCATCCTACTGAATATTGCGGAAAGGCATCGCCATCAAAGCGCAAATTTGTTCATCGGTACCCGCATACAGGTAACTGATGGTCTCGCCTTCGACTTCCAACGAACCGGCATTGCTGCAAATGGGCACATCGCCCGCAGCTTGCGGACCGACGGGTTGCGCACCTAGCGCACAGGCGAGGAAGTTGTTGACCAAGCGGTCTTGGTTGATGACCGCCAACACACCCACCGAGGGGATTTGCCCGGCAGCGAGGCGGCTGACATCCACGCGATAATACACACGCGCATCCGCCGCACCGACATTGCGATAGCAGGTGACCATGCCGTCGATTTGGGCGATGGCTGCCGTCAGTGCGGGATTGCCGCTCAAGAGCGAGGCACCGCCAGAGACGGATGACAGCGTGGCTTGCACCGATTGGGCTTGCACGGCAGTATAGTTGGGGATATTGGGGATAAAGCGCTGGACAGCGGCATTGTCATTGGCGCTATTGCCGGTTGTGGGGACGATATTACTAGGGATTTGGCTGCACGCCGCGCCGAATAGGGCACTGCACACCACAATGAAAAGAACCAATGGACGTGACATAGATGGGACTCCTCCGAAAATAGGGGTGAATTTTAGACTCTAAGAGACGGGCTGGCGCTGTGCTGTGATGTACTGCTGCATGGCACAGCCTGTTGCACACCCATCAATATAACATGAATTGTAACTACTCAGGACCCCTCACCCTAAATCCCTCTCCTACAAGGGGAGAGGGACTTTCTAATGCTTTTCTCCCCCTCTCCTGTTCGTGGGAGAGGGGGTCGGGGGGTGAGGGCTGTGTAGTCACTATGAATTATACACGCAACTCCCAAACCAGAGGCGCGGCGCTTTGACGACGCTTCGCCCCAGCAAAGCCGCGCAGACTCTTTAAGGTTCATCGGACTCCGCGATGGGGGCAGCGCCAGAGGGGGTTGTCGCTTGGTCAGTACGCCAGCTTTGCACAAACAGGATCAAAACGCCCAACACGATAGCGTGATCGGCGATATTTGAAACATTGGAAAATAACCCGCTCACCTGATAATGGATGAAGTCGATCACGGCGTCATGTGTGAGGCGGTCAATGGCGTTGCCCACCGCCCCGCCCATCACCATGCCCAGCGCGATTTGGGTGAGGACGGCGCGTGCCGAGATCCGAGGATACACGACCACCATCGCGATCACCACTAGCGCAGCGATGACGAGAAAAATATCGCCCGCTTGCGGCAGCAAGCCGAAGGCTGCGCCCGGGTTCCGGATATACGTAAACTGAAAAAAGGGCGCGAACGCCGGGATTGGCTGGACAGTTTGACCGAGTTGCAGCGTCGTCATGATCCCGTTCTTGCTCACGCGGTCAAGCGCCAAAACCAGCCCCACCGCAAGGATTAAGCGTACCCATTTACCACGATTGACAACCATAAAATCCCGTCTATTGACTCTGCTGATCAAAACCTGTGGTGGGGTGCCGCCTCACCAGTTCCCAAAAAGCATAATGCAAACTCCGCTAGACCAAAAGGTGCAAAGGCAGTGGTTGGGCGCACCCATAGCGCCTATGGGGACATTAGCTGTATAATTTGCACAAATAGCGCCCCCAATTTCAGCTAAAGAGTAGCATCTAGGGTCCACATATGCGCATTTTTGAGCGTCTACTTCAACCGCACGAGTCGTTTCAAGACCCATCAGAACGCCGATTGATCCGCTTTTTCTTGATGGTCATCTTGGTGGATGGCGTCATCAGCCTATTTGCCTATTTTCCCCTCAGTCATTCCATGCCGCCGCGCGACGCCGCGATTGCCGTCGTGGGGCTGGTGGGCTTGTCGGCGTTCTCCTACGGTGTCGGTCGCAGCCGGCATATCTATAGCGGTTTGTATGCCACCTTGTTCATGCTGTACCTGATTATTGTTGGCATCATTCTCGCTTCGCCGAGCGGGGAAGTTTTGTTAGCCATCGTTTTCCCTATTTTAATCGCCAGCATCTTCTTATCGATGCAGATGATGGTCTTTTGGGCGCTTCTTTGTGTCGCCACCGCGCTCATCATCCCCGCCGTGGTCCCGGGAGATTGGGGGATGTTAGGCAATACCTATACCCTGATCATGACGATCACGATCCTTACCGGCATCGGGGTGTTTTTGCGCAATCAAAATGCGCGCGAAACGCGCACCGAGTTGATGATGCGGCGCAAGGTGGAGGCGGAACTGCGCGAAAGCCGTCACTTCATTGAGCGGATCACGATTACGGTGCCCGATTATATTTTTATCTATGACTTAACCCAGAACAAAACCATCTATGCCAATCGCTCGCGGGAAGGGATCATGGGGTACCCGCCACTCCAACCCCATGAAAATGAAGATGCCTTTGCTGTGACCATCATTCATCCCGATGATCGCGCCGCCCTGCGTGAGATCGGGGCACGAATAGACGCGGCACGACACGACGGCATTTTTACCAGCGAATATCGCATCAAATTTGCCGATGGGTCTTGGCATTGGGTCTTCGAACGGCGGGCTGTCTTTAAGCGGGATGCGCAGGGCAACCCGATCCAAATCTTTGGGGTTATCCAAGATATCACCGTGCGCAAAACCATTGAACTGGCGGAAAGCGAGCGCCGTCTCTTTGCCGAAACCTTGCGCGAGACCAGCGCCCTCGTAAACAGCAGTCTCGATACCGAAGAGGTCTTGGAACTCATCGCCGACAATATCCATCGCATCGTACCGGCGGATGGCGTCACAGTCATGTTGATCGACGGCGATCAGATACAACTTTCGGTTGTGCGCGGCGCGCGGCAGGATGTGGGCAGCGGTGAACATACCGGACGCGCCGCTTGTTCGGTCATCAAATTGGCGGTCATGCGTAAGATTTTGGAAACGCAGATGACATTACGCATCCCCGATGTGCGCCAAGTCCCAGATTATGTTTCGCTGCCGGGGGTCGATTCGATCCGTGCTTATCTAGGCATCCCGTTGTGGGCGCGGGGGCAGATCATCGGCGTGATCCATCTTGAACACCGCATCCCAGATTTTTATACTGAGGAGCACGTCACTCGTTTGCAGATGTTTGCCGAACAGGTCTCCAGCGCACTCCAAAATGCCCATCTGCACGAACAATCGCAATTGTTGAGCGCCAGTAATGAACGCCAACGCATCGCCCGCGACCTGCATGACTCGGTGACGCAAACCTTGTTTGCGGCGAGTATGGTGGCACAGACCTTGCCGATTTTGTGGGATACCAACCGCGAAGGCGTGAGGGGTCAGCTTGACAACCTCTCCCTGTTGACGCGCGGTGCCTTGGCGGATATGCGCACCTTGCTGGTGGAACTGCGCCCGTCCGCATTAGAAAATGCGGACATTGGCGAGTTATTGCGTTATCTTTTGGATGCACTGGCAACGCGCCACCAAGTCACGGTGTCGTTGACATTAGAAGGCAAAGAAGGGCTGCCGGGCGAAATCCAAATCGCCTTTTATCGCATCGCCCAAGAAGGGCTGAATAACATCGCCAAACATGCCCGCGCCAAACAGGTCACCGTGTGCTTGGTGCGCCAAACCCATCAAGTGAAGCTGACGATCACCGATGACGGGCGCGGGTTTGATACCACCGAGGTGGGCAGTGATCGTTTTGGATTGAGTATTATGAGAGAACGCGCGGATAGTGTCGGCGCGACTTTAACCGTGGATAGCGCCCCCGGTAAAGGTTGTTGTGTGGAAATTGCATGGCAAGATAGTCCCACTTTCGCCTTGATTCAAGAGGGAATAAGATGACCGAGATCAAAATCATTCGAGTCCTGTTGGTGGATGATCATGCCGTTGTACGCAGTGGTTTATCGACCTTCATCGGCGCTTCCCCAGATTTGAAGGTCGTGGGCGAGGCATCCAGCGGGCGTGAGGCGCTCCAGCTTTGCAGCGAATGTGACCCCGATGTCGTCCTCATGGATGTGATGATGCCAGAAATGGACGGGATTGAAGCCTTGCGGATCATCCGCCAAAAGCACCCTACGGTGCAAGTCCTCATGCTGACCAGTTCTAGTGAGGAAAGTGTGGTGCGGGCGGCATTACAAGCCGGCGCGGTGGGCTATGTGATGAAAAACGTCAGTATTCACGAATTGGCTGATGCCATCCGCGTGGCAGTCACTGGCAAACTCACCTTGTCTACCGAAGTCATGCAGGTGTTGGTTGACGCCGCACGCCGACCGGCTCCCCCCACTTATGACCTGACTCAACGCGAGTTGGATGTTTTACGCTTGATGTGCAAGGGCTTGAACAATTTAGACATTGGCGAGCAGTTGTTCGTCAGTCGTTCCACCGTAAAATTTCATATCAGCAGCATTCTGGCAAAATTAGGGGTTGCCAATCGTACTGAGGCGGTGGCACTGGCGACCGAGCAACAATTGATGAAATAAGTGAATGCGCGTCGCATTAATCGATTAGGTTAAGATTTCCGAGTCCTCCCCCTTAACCAATAGCTTACCTCTACTGGTCAACTAACTGTCCACATGGCTAGAATTTGTTGTCCAGTAGTGGGGTATTTGAAATTTTTTGAATCCTGATCGGAAATGTGGAATATAATTGATTTAATCTTTGACTTGTAAACGAAATTTACGCTATTTAGGAATGAACGATGTGATCATCAGCGAAACGAGATTGCTGATCGTGGACGACAATCCTCATTTTCGAGATTGTTTGGTTTTATTTGCTAAGACTCTGTCCGATTTAGTCGTGGTCGGCGAAGCGCTGGATGGACGAGAAGCGATAGACCAATGTGAACGCTTACAGCCTGATTTGATCCTTATGGACTTGATGATGCCACGTCTTTCCGGCACCGAAGCCACGCGCATCATTCATGAGCGCTATCCTAGCATCCAGATTATCGGTATGTCGGGTTTTGACGATGAAGATACACGTGCTGCCATTATCACGGCGGGGGCGGCGGCGTGCATCGCCAAAGACGCCTCGTTCCACGATTTTATGGCACAGGTGGAGCAAGTGCGCGCACGGCGACAGTCAGTTAACCCCCCGTGACCACTCCGCCTGATGTTGGCGAATTTGCGTCCGCAACTTTTGCCAATGGGGAAGGGCGGCATCCATGAGGGCATAGAAGCCCCGCCCGTGATTCAGTTCCCGCAAATGGCATAATTCATGGACAACCACATAATCGATCAACGCCAACTCAAGCTGGATGAGTTTGGCATTGAGCGAGACCCGCCCCTGCCCGCTGCATGACCCCCAACGGGTGCGCATATCGCGGATGGTGACTTGTGCCGGTGCGCCGATCCCCAACGGTGTCACCAACGGTAGGCACACTGTCACCCGTTGCGGTAGGATCGCCCGTGCTTGGGACAAAAGCCAACCATGTACCAGTTGTTTCACCGTGTTTGTATCTGCTGGCGTGGGCGTGTAGATGTGCAAGGTGTGTTCCGCCAATTCGATATGGGCGCGGGGGTGGGCGTTCACCGCCAATACAAGGTCATTCCCGATATAGCGGATAAGGGTGCCACTGGTATAGCCGCTGGGCGCTGGTGCAGGACGGGGTTGGTCATGAATGCGCGTTTGGTGCCTCGTAATCCATGCCGCTTTGGTCGCCAAGATCGTATCGATCTCATTTTGTTTGACACCAATAGGGGCGCGCACGATCACATGGGCATCGGGCTGAATCTGAATGCCGAGACTGACGCGCTTCGAAAAAATCAATTCATATTGGAAGCGCGTATTGCCGCGATCAAAGGTGCGTGGGGTGCCGGTCTTACGCGCCATCTGATGTATCCTTCTGTTGCTAAAACGGGCACAGATCGGCGAGGGTGTACACGGGGGCACTGCTGCCATAGCGGTTGAGCAGACCAACGGCATCCAGGCGAGCATTGACCACCTCCAGCACTTCGCCACACCCCGCCCGCAGATTGTTGGTCACCTGTAGCCCATTGGCAAACTCCAAGCCCATCTGAACATAAGGCGGTGCGGCTGCCACATCGGGGTATTCGGTCAATAAGCGCGCTTGAAAGCCGACCCGCTGCGAATCGTCGGTATAGGCGGTCGTGATCAGCAAGCGATATAAGGCATAGGCTTTGAGTGTCACCGCATCATCGGGCAACCAGTTTTCCAGCGCAGGGTCATCCGCCGCACGTTGATAGAGCGCGATTGCCTGTGCGAAGTCTTGCGCCGCAAACGCAGCATCGGCTTCGTGAAGCGCTTGAATGCGAAAGCGGGGCGGGTCTAGCTGGGTGATCGAACGGACATAGCTGGCACCATCCCAATCCCAAACGGTCATGCCTGTGCGCAAGGGGCCCGTCGTCGCGTCGCCGGGGCTGATCTGGCGGGCGACGACTTCGCCCACGCGGTCGTCATCGATATCTTCTAAGGTCGGTGGGGTGCCATTGATCAGCGGATCGGCGATCAAGTTGACAAAACGTCCTTGGGCGGGCAACCATGTCACCATTTGAGCGCGATAAGTACAGCTAGGGTCGCATGTTTGCCCACTAAACAGCAGATCGGGCAAGCCATTGACGTTGGCGTCCACGATGCTGATGATATCGGGCGGGGGCTGTCCGATCACGGCGCGGTAGCGGTCGATCACGCCCCCCTCTAAACAGCCGACGATCAACAAAATGCCCTCATTGTCGATGGCATAACGAATGATAATTTCGGGGGTGCCTTCGCCGGTTAAGTCGAGATCGCCGCGCACGCCGCCGACGTTGGTGATCACCCCCCACGCGCGGAGTCCGGTTTCCAGCGTGACCAGTGTGCCGCCCTCTGCCAAGAAGCGGAGGAGTGCAGTATCGAGCCGATCTGCCGATGGGCGATCCGCCGCCAACATCATGCCCGCATTGGGCGTGGGACACGCTGTCACATTAGGGGTCGGCGTGGGGCGGCTGGCAAGCGCAAGGGCGGTGGCAGGATTAGAGAGGGCGGCATTGCCAGCATCCAAACGCGGGGGCAAAACGGCTTCGATCACGCGACCAACGGTCACGGTTGGGAAGGGCGCGACCGACGGCGTGGCGGGGGTACTCGGTTGACACGCTGCCAGCGCGATCAGCCCGAACAGGCAGATCACAAGACGTAAGGGGGCAATCTGATGTGAGGTCACGACACGCATGGGTTTCCCGCCCGCCAAGCTCGGCTCACGGCGCGATGCCGGCAATGTCACGATAATGGCGCAAGGTCTTCACTGCCTCGTTGCGGTCGCGGCTAACGCGCATTTTTTGGCTTTGTTGTTCTTTGGTAGCCCGGTTTTCGGCGACGACGAGCAAGAAGTTGATCAATACCGACCCCCCCACCAAGACAATCAAGCCTAATTTAGGATGCGAGAAATGCAGGTCAGAACCAATATGCGGGAGGATGGTTTTTTCAAAACCAGTCGTCTCAGTGAAGTCGCTCAAGATATAAAGGGGGCGCTCGGCACTATCCAGCAAGTTCATGACAATAACTTGATATTCATTCCAAAGACGATGGGTAAATTCGCCTTCATTTTTAACTGAAATGAGTTGATTTTCCATTTCTTCGACGGTAAGCATAGTGAGCGTCCTCCATTAAAGCCACTTGCACTGACTCTCTAAAAGTTTACATTATCATCGCTGCATTTGTGGGTAAAGATGGCGGTGGATTGAGATACAGATCATGATTGCAAAAGTCGGGAATGCTGGCTATTTTATCATGCCCATGGTTTTGGCGCATGGTAAAGCACCGTTCAATATAGGGCGCTATGAGCGTGTGCGCTTTGGGGGTTGAACGGCGTTTTTATCACACGCTGGGTCAAGGCGTAACTCCCATTATATAGTTTTTATAAGAACGAGTGGCAACCATTAGACTCTCAGGCGGTTTCGTGGGATAATTGAGTGGAAGTTTACGAATATCGTCACCTGTTTCAGTTTATTAAAATAAACCCTCTTCCAAAAGTATTTCACAAGATGAGATCAACCGCTGTCCCGACAAGGACGATTTACGCGGACTCGAAAAATACGACGAAGAGGAATAACTATGATGGATCTTTGTGTCATTGAAGGCGACGGCATTGGGCATGAAGTGATCCCAGCGGCGATACGGGTGTTGGCGCTGGTTGCGCCAGAAGTAAAACCCCATTATGCGCAGGCAGGGTGGGATGCCTTCCAACAAACAGGCACTCCCTTACCAGACAGTACCCTCAATTTGGCGTTGCAGTGTCGAGCCGTCTTGTTTGGGGCGGGGTCGTCGCCGTCCTATCCTGTGCCCGGGTATTATGTGCCGGTCGTGCGGCTGCGACGAGAGTTGAACACCTTCGCTGCCTTGCGCCCCACGCGCTATTTGCCTGTGCCGACAGCGCGCCGAGGGGTGGACTTGATCGTCGTGCGCGAAATGACCGAAGACCTGTACATCGGGCAAGAACGTACCGAAGATGAAGGGCGTATCGGCATCTCGCAAAAAGTGATCACGCGCGCCGCCACCGAAAAGGTCGCGCTGCGCACCTATCAATTGGCAGAGCGCGAAGGTCGGCGCAAAGTGACCATCGTCCACAAAGCCAGCGTAATGGTGCAGTCAGACGGTTTGTTCCGGCGGGTAGCGCTGGAGATTGCCGCCAATTATCCCGAAATCATCACCGAAGAATTGTTGGTCGATACCGCCGCCTATTGGATGGTGAAAGACCCGCTACGCTTCGATATCTTGTTGACCCCCAATTTGTATGGCGATATTTTATCGGATATGGCAGCGGCATGGGGCGGCGGTTTGGGGCTGGCACCCTCGCTGAGCTTGGGCGATAACGTGGCGTTGGCAGAACCAGTGCATGGGAGCGCGCCCGACATCGCTGGCAAAAACATCGCCAACCCGACAGCAGCGATTTTGTGCATGGCGCAATTGCTGCGCTATCACTGGCGGCTCATTGACGCCGCGCAACGAGTCGAGGATGCAATACGTACTACTTTAGCAGCAGGCTTGTACACGGCAGACATCGACCCCGCCAACGCGCTTTCGACAACAGCGTTCACCGATGCGGTCTGCGCCCGTTTAGAAACGTCCAAAGAGGAATTTATCCCGTAAGCATCCCCACGCCTAAAGGCGGGGGCTTTTAGCCCCAGTGCTTACCAGACTCAGCCCGTAAGGGCTACGTTAGGACTGAATAGATAGGCACTTCGGAATCCCTCACAAGTTCCGAACTCTGCGGTGAGTGATTAAAAAGGGGATTGGGAAAAGCCAGTGTCGCTCACATGAAACCAGTTGCTCACTTTGTCGATGTGAACTTTACCCCGCGCAAGCGGGGCCGGTTTGACCGTTTTCCAAAGGGTACTTAAAAAAACGGTCTCCCTTCGGGGATACACCCATCAGACGGTTACACCTATAAGAAAGGACACGGCGCTATACCTGCCCATGCCTGAAGGCGGGGGTATCTCGCGCCAATTTTGATGAAACGTTTGCTGAAAGAAATGTTTATTATTGGCGCGGGCGGGATCGCGTTGATCTATCTGCTCAACCCGACCGCCGGCCTTTTGGAATTCATCCCCGATGTGATCCCCGTCATCGGCAACTTGGACGAAGCGGCGGCGGTGCTGATCTTGGTGAACACCGCCGCATACTATGGTATCGATTTGTCACGCTTGTATGGTGGTAGCCGCGCCCAAGACGATAAATCCAAGATGCTGCCCCCCGAAGAAAAGCGAAAGAATCAATTGCCTCGCTAAAGTAACCTTCCCCACGCCGAAAGCGAGTCCATAGGGGCGCGCTTCGGTGTGACTTGTCGGCGCTTAATCGTTTCCCCAAGTCACACCTCTTTTTGAAGCTTTTCGCCCACGATCCGGGCTTCGGCGGCAATGTCTTTTCCGCATTGACACTGGCATGTGCGGCACCCGTCGCTTATGCAGCGGTGGCGCGTTTGTTACACCATCGTTTGGCGGCAGCGGCAGCGGTCTTGTTCGTGTTTTGGTCCTATTATGTGTGGCTGGTGGGCTTGTTTGCCGAGATCTACGCGCCGCAAATCCTCGCCGTCGCGATCTGTGGCTATACGTTGGTGCGCCTCAACGAAAACCCGACGCGGCGCTGGGCGCGGGGGTCGCTTTCGGCATCTGTGTTGCGATCCATCCGGTGAATGCCGTGTTCGCCCCTGGCATCGTGGCGATCTATCTGGCGCGCCGCATCCCCATCCCGGTAGCCCTGATCGCCGGCGGGGTCGCCGTGTTGGTCGTCGGCGTGACCGCTTTATATTTCCCCATCCGCTATGCCGTCAGCGATTCGCTTGCGCTCAACCTCTCCGAAGCGTATACCGCCGATGGCAGCGTCACGTGCATCCCCTTGAATACGCTGGCGGGCATCCTGTGGATGTTGTCGGGCAGACAATTTGACTGGCTGTTCTTCGAGTCCGCGCCATTTTTGCCGACCGCACTCGCACAGACCGCCGTCAATTTTTTTCGTGGGCTGATTGGCATCGGGGTGGTGTTGGGGGGTGTCGGGCTAGTGGAACTAGGGCGTCGGCGCGGGTTGGTGATCGTGTGGGGGCTGCTGTTCGTACCCTACACGTTGTTTTTTGCTACCTATGGCGCTGTGGATCGCTCTTTGATGTTTGGTCCCGCCTACTTGCTCTGGATTTTACCGTTGGGGGCGGGCTTCAAATGGCTGTATGATGCTTTTGGACGACGATGGGGCACAGGGGTCTTGATCGCCCTCCCCCTCATCATCCTTGCCGTGCACTTGCCGCGCCTTAATTTGAGCGGCGAGACGAGTGTGCGGACAAATGCCGAAGCGATCTTGAACATTGCCCCTGCCGATGCCCACCTGTTCGGCATTTGGACGGGCATCACGCCGATTGAGTATCTGCATATTGTCGAAGGGGTGCGCCCTGATGTGACGGTGTACAACCTCTATCAGTTTGAGACGGGGGCGCTCCCTCAATACTTAACCCGGCTTGCCGATCAGGGGGAGCCGCTGCTGCTGGTGGACTCGCAAGCGTTGAACGCCCTGCCACCGGAAGTATTGACGACGACGCTGCGGGTCATCACTCTGGCGGAGATCCCCACCCGCATCGGGGAACCACGCCTGATGCTCTTCTTGCTCGTCCCCCGATACGGTATTGAGTAGGGCTGATCCGCGCCTAGCCGAGGATGGCGTTCCCCGCTGCCACTGCTGCCAATACCAGCAGCCCAAAATAAATGAAGGTGAACACCGTGAACAAGTAGCCGCCGAGGACGAAATAGCCGTCTCGTTGCAACATGCCCATCGCCAAGAGCATGATCGCGACGGCGGGGATGGTGTTTGAAAACGGGATCAAACTGAGCGGCAAGATGAGCAACGCGCCCGCGACCGTCAAGACGATGCCGTTGACGCGGCTCATCACTGCGCCTTCGGTCACACCTTGCAGACGGGGGCGGATAAACCGTTGCAACCGCGTGACGAATTCAATGCCACGTTCGATCACTGGCAGCAGTTGAGCGCGCTGGAGTTCGCGCCGAGTCAAGGCGGCGGGCAAAAAGGGGAGACGGTTGAGCGTGACCCCGACGCCGATCAAGATGATGACCGCGCCAAAAACTGTGCTGACGCCAGGGATGGACACCGGGAACAAGAACGGCACGGTCAAAATGATGCAAAAGACGAGCAACCCTTGCTCGCCGACGAGTTCCAGCAGGTCGCCAAGCGTGATGGTCTCGGCTTGAATGCGCGCGGCAGCGCGGCGCAGCGCCTCATCAAGGGAAACGTCGGCATCGCTAAATTTTCCAGTCATGCGGGAGTCCTTCGTATGGTGGTGATCAAAAGTCCACTCATTGTACACGAGGGTGGGGGCGGATCATGAGTCAAGAATGAGATCGACCCCCTCATCGCATAATCCTTCTGCCGCTGGCGAACTACTCAGCGATAGCCCCCAATTCCAGCCAGCGAATCTCCTCCGGCGTCAGCTTGAGCGTCAGCGCGGCGACATTGGCGCGGAACTCCGCCACGGTGTTGCAACCGACCAGCGCGTAAATGTCCTGCGGTTGGCTCAACACATACGCCAGCGCCATCTGAGGCAGCGACACACCCCGCTCGCGCGCCATCTTCTCGACACGATCTAGCCGTTGAAAATTATCCTCATAGCAGTACGAAGTCACGCACAATTTATCCAAGTATTCCGTGAAACCATCAAGGTTATCACGTCGGAAACGCCCAGAGAAAAAGCCGCCCGCAAGGCTTGACCACGTAAACAGCGGCGTCTTGTGCGCCGCATACCAGTCCCGTGCTGACCGCCCCTGCTCTGCCGCGATACTGACGCAGTTGGGCCACGGCGGCTCATGTTGCGCGGCGAGGCTGAAGTTGGGGCTGCTGGCGCTAAAGGGGATCAGGTTATGGGCATAGGCGTACTCGTTGGCGGCGGCGATGCGCTCGTGCGACCAGTTCGAGCCGCCGAAGATGCCGATCTTGCCCGCCGCGTGGTAGTCATTGAGGATTTCGACAATTGAGTCTACCGGTACGCTGGGATCATCGCGGTGTAAGATGTAGATATCGATGGTATCCACGCCGAGACGGGCGAACGAGTCGTGCAGGTCAGCTTCAATGTCGAATGCCGTCACCCGCTGGCGATCTGCATTGTGATGCGCCCCTTTGTCGATGATGACGACGTGATCGCGCACGCCGCGCTCGCGCATCCAACGCCCGAACGTGCGCTCGGTATCGCCATTGCCGTACACATGCGCGGTATCAAAAGTGGTGCCGCCTTCGGCGAAAATGGCGTCTAGCAGGGCGAACGACTCCGCCTGCCGTGCCGAGCTGACCATGATCGTGCCTTGAATAATGCGGGCGATGGGCTTGTGTAGCCCATCGATGTGTCCATATTCCATTGTGGCAGTCATAGCTCAATCCTTGGTGGGTGTCGCGTCTGATCAATCAGGGCTGATGATAACACGATTCCCCCATTTGCCGAAGCATACAGCCGGGTGCATTTCACTTTGGCGCATCTCTATGATTTCATAACAAAACACTGAATCTAAGCCTGTGACTCAGGGGTTCAAACGGGCGGACATACGGCGCTCCAGCTTTTAGAGTCAGGTAACGTTCCCCATGCGCCTAGTCC
>Ga0163154_10003038_pt1 | contig 23835 bp, 27 predicted proteins | sample OliLakLV19MP9P1_FD_148649 | JGI IMG/M metagenome (GOLD analysis project Ga0163154, IMG submission 148649) | Freshwater microbial mat bacterial communities from Lake Vanda, McMurdo Dry Valleys, Antarctica - Oligotrophic Lake LV.19.MP9.P1 | ecosystem: Environmental > Aquatic > Freshwater > Lake >... | reverse complement strand
ATTATTATCACTTTAGCTGTAGTTATAGCCGCTTTGAACCTCGTCATAGTCAGCTGTCATTTAGATTAGTTGTTACTTTTATTTGCCAAACCACCATTAATCGCAGGAACTAAGAAATTTTGTGGAGTTTTATCCGCAGGTAACTGGAAAAAGCGCACATCGCTTAATAGTCGCCTTGCTAGTTGTCCCATCTGTGCCGATCGCTCTAGGGTTAAAGTTGATTGACTGGCAGAACGCTGGGCTAGGGCGGCAATTTCTTGGATAGAATCTACACTTGTTTGAACGGCTTCGGCAATTTCTTGACTGGAGTTAAATACGGTTTGCCCCAAAGCTGCCACTTGCCCCGTTACATCTTTAATATCGTTAAAAGCTTGACTGGATTGCTCTACACCTGTTGTAAACTCGGTTACATAATTAGTCACATCTTGAATATCTTGGCTGATCCCCGACACTACAATTTCAATAAACCCCGTACGTTGCTGTAATACTACTAATCCTTGACTGGTTTGGGTGGCTAAGTTATTGACTTGCGAGGCGATCGCTTCAAATTCACGAGCGACACTGGCAAACTGATCGGGTTCTTTTTGTTCTACGGCACGGGCAGCGATCATCGAGGCATTCATTGCCACCACCTGAGTTAGTGAAGATAACCGCTTTTGATCTTGTACGAACTGTTTGGCTAAATCTACGAACTCTCCCAAGGTTTTCAGGCGTTGCACGATTTGCGTAGTTCCCTGTTGCAGTAAGGCGATCGAATTATTGAGTTTGGTAATTTCGGTTTGTCCCAAAGATACGGCGGTTTGGGCTGATTCTACGGCAATGTTGGCGGCGATCGCTTCTTCGGATGCATTTGTGGCTAGTCGGTTGATATTTTCAATTCCATCTGTTGCTTGGGCGACTGACTGCGATTGGAGTTGAGCATTTTGTGTGACCGAGGTTGCCAGTTGTTCTAAGCTATCCGCACCTTGAGTTACCTGTTGGGCAGTGCTTAATACTGTGGACATAATGGTTGCCAACTGCTCGATCAAACGATTGAGTGTATCTGCAACTAAGCCCGTAGCTCGATCGGTTACCTGTGCCTGAACTGTGAGATTTCCCGATTCTAAATCTGATACCACATCTAAAAGCAGCCCGACTTCATCTTCTAGTTCTAAGGATTGTGCCTGTACTTGCGCTCTTACACCTGCCCGATCGGTTTCACTTTTGTGGATTTTTTCAATCATAGTGTTAAATAGGTTTGCCAAAGTGCCAATTTCGTCCTTGGCTGATACTTTGATTTGCGCTAATAAATTACCGTTGGCATAGTCTTGAGCAGAGCGTTCTAGATCTTGAATAGATTTAATAATTGCTCTAATAATGCCGAAAGCCAATACATAACCGACAATTACAAAGATCGTCCCCAAACCAATAACCTGTAAAGCGATTAGAGATGGCTGATACCGATTGGCGTTGATAAAAGTCCCGATCGCCTCACCTTTATAGTTAAGAATTGGCGAAGCGGCAACAATATAGGGTACTCCCTCAATTTTTACTTCTTCAGCTACAGTTTCGGTCAGTCCTTTTTTGAGAATATTAACGGGAAAGTTAGGACTAAATTTATCACTCTTTAAATCATTCGCAGTGGCGATCGCCCTAAACCCAGTAAAAGCCTTGTTATCAATCCCCACTAAAGTATCAGCAGTATCTACAGGAATAATCACAATGGTTGCGCCCAAAATCGATTGATTTCGATCCTTAATTGGTGGCTCTTTGATTGGTGTAACAGTATAAATAACCAAACCATTTTCCGATCCCAACTCGGTCGAGGTAATTTGACTGCCCGTAGCGATCGCTTTACTAACTAATCCACTGGGATCGAACTTACTACCAATTGATGTTTTAGCTAATTTACCTGCCTTATTTAATTCTGAAATGACCTTTTCGGTGATAACGGCATCTTTATCTACAACTAATGCAGGTTTAGATCTACGCACGAGATTTTGGAGTTGTTGGCGATCGGGTGGCGTTAAATTTTGAGAATTTGTCGGTGCCGATGTGGATTTAAAATCTTGCCCCAGAAGTGTAACCTCTGATTTTGCTTGGGTTTGGATCTCTTTCCATACCTGCTGTTCGGCAATTATGCCCGCGAGAATTATGCCCATCATTGTTAGCAAGCTGGCTGCGCCTAAAGCAATATTTAACTTAGTGGCGATCGCCCGATTCCTAAAGATTTTAATTCCAGTAGTTTGTTTAGCCATGATTTTAAAGCTCCCGCTCCTGTATTAATTTCCTGTACTAATTTCCTGTATTAACGATCTTCAACACTGACAACGGCATTGAGAGTTTTAATTTGATTGGGCATGGGCTTTACACCTGTATCGTCTAAGGTAGACATTAAAGCTTCGGGCAAACGGAAGAATTGAATCCCCGCCAATAATTTTCGCGCCAAAGTTCCCATCTGTTCTGCTTGGAGGCTAGTGCTGCGAGTGAGGTCTGCGGTTTCAGTTGCTAATTTATCGATCGCACTCATATATTGCACCGTAGCTTCGGCGGCATCGGCAATCTTAACGCTAGATTCGGTAATACTTTGACCCGCATTTACCACAAGCTCGGTTACTTTTTGAATATCATAAAAAGCCGATTGCGACTGCTCTACGCCAGAGTTGAAACCTTCCACCAGTCCCCCCAAGCTTTGGACTTCAGAGTCGATCGCACTTACCACCGATTGAATTTGGGCTGTACGTTGTTGCAGAATTGCTAGTCCATCGTTGGTTTGATTTGCTAGATTATTTACCTGTCCCGCGATCGCTTCAAATTCACGGGCAACCCCAATAAACTGCTTGGGATCTCTTTGTTCGGCAGCACGGGCGGCAACTAGAGTCGCGTTAATTGCCAATACCTGAGTTAAAGAAGCAATCTGTCCTTGATCCTGCACGAATTGTTCGGCTAGTCCCACGAATTCTCCCAAAGTTTTCATCTTTTGCACGATCTGGGCGGAGCCTTTTTGTAATACCGAAATTCCCTGCGTTAGCGTATTAATTGCTACTTGCCCCTGTTCTACAGTTGCTTGGGCTGTGAGTAGAGATTTATTCGCCGCACTTGCTTTAGTTGATGAATCTTGAGCCGCGATCGCCACCTCTTCAGTTAAAGAAACACCTTGAGCTACTGATTGCGCCTGTTCTACGGTATTATCTGCCACAACACGCGATAGTTCTTGTAAATCTTCGGCACCGCGCACCACCTGTTGAGTCGTTCCCAATACACGGACAATAATTTCAGCTAATTGTTCTCTCAATCGATTTAAAGTATCTGCCACTAGACCTGTAGCGCGATCGCTGACTTCCGCCTCAATCGTTAAATCTCCATCCTCCATTGCCGATACCACATCTAGCAATCCTCCCACTTCACCTTCTAGAAATTCTGCTTCCGCTTGAGATTCTTGGGCTTGGTTCATTCTTTCTTGAGCCTGTACTGCCGCCGCAACTTCTTCCCTCACTCTTTGTTCATTAGTCGCAATTTGTGCGATCAGTCTGTAAAAAGATTTAGATAACTGGTCGATCTCATCTTGATTTGCCGTCACAATCGTAGCGTCGCCTCTGGCATCCGATAGTTTGCTACATTCATCTAAAATAGGCTTGAGACGAGTGTTTAATTGACGCACAAATATAAATACAACTGTGCCTAACAACGCTGCTACGGCAAGTGAAGTAAATAAAGTACCAAATAAAATTGGAGCTATTATAGTTGACTCTGGAACGGCAGCAATCATCAGCCAGCCAGTTGCAGGAATGCGCCGATATGCCCAAAAATTTCCTCCCGAAGAGACTAAACCTGAGTCACCTTTTTGTAATTTCGCCCAAACTTGATTGATTTCTGGAATAGATGTGTAGCTGTTCAAGTTCTTAGCTTTAGATAGATCGGGAGGATAGGATAAAAGATTACCTTTATCGCTAAGAATGATAAAAGATCCATCATCACCAATGACGGAACCCGCAAATTTTTGATTAAGAGAAGTCAGGTTAACATCAGCACCCACTACTCCTAATAATTGCTTTCGATCGTTAAAAAAGGGTTTGATAAAAGTAGTCATAGAGATACCATAAAACTTGTATGGCTCCATCCACACCGCCTTACCTGCGGCTACAGGTTGCTTATAATAATTTTGGCTAGGGTAGTTATCTCCTTGAAATAGATCGGAAAATAAAATACCGCTATTAGGCGCAGATAAGGGAGTTCCAACCTTTTCATCACCAGTTACATCTTTTTGATCTCGATAAAAGTAGGGGTAGTACCATTGGCGATTAGTCACTAGTTGATTCGGTGCTTGCCCCAAACCGATGGCGATCGCTAAATCTAAAGTCTTAAAATGTTCAAACACCATCTGTTTATAGTTATCAGGGTCTTTAACTCCCTGTCGGTGTAAAAACTGGGCAGAGGCAATCAAGCTATTGACTGACTGTTGTACAGGCAGAAGTTCGCTTTCCACTAAATTAACTTTACTGTCCAAAGACTTTTCAATTTGCCGCTTGGCACCATTCACTAACTCTTGATAAAAAAAGTAAGATAATCCCGCTAATCCCAATAAGGCACTTCCTAGAACGTAAATAAATAACTTAGAGCCCAGCGAAGACCTAATATCTGAGTTGCCTGTAGCTTGTTTAGACCGACGATTGAGAGTAGATGCTTGACCTAATGACATATAAAATTACCTAATTTTAATTATGGATTCTAGTTAATAAGTAGTTCAGTTCAATTTCAATAGGGATTCTAAGAAGACGGATGCCAACGCTGAGGATTCCAAACTGTTTCTCCCAAATAAGGTAACAAACTTTCCAATCGCATATATTCAGATCGATCTGATTTACTGCTTATCAATTGCTGATACTGATCGGAAGAAATACTACTGGTTACGCGATCGACTACTAAACCTGCCCCCGCAATCTCTTCGATCTCCTCAGACAATCTCACCACCGTAATTTTTTCGGGAATCAAAATCTTAGATCCGAGTAAAACTCGTTTAAGCGATACTAAAGGTACGATCGCCCCTTGCTGATGTATGAGTCCGAGAATCGATGGGTCAAAAAAAGGTATAGGCAAAAGCTCAGAGCGATCGATAATCATAATCTCTGCCACAAAGATATCAGGACATACTAGACCTAAGCTTCCCAATTCTACAAGCACATAGCGATTGTATGCAGGAAGAGCATCCAAGGGAATTATTGAGGGAATCGTGAGCGCAGAAAGCTGAGGACTAATCATTTGGGCTCATCATTTGACTTTTTCTAGAGCTGCTAATAATGCCTCGCGGTTAACTGGTTTTGGCAAGTAATCATCTGCCCCCGCTTTTTTAATGCCATAGTCCATCTCTAGTTTTGTGCGTTTAGTAGAACTAAAAATAACGTACTGATCTGAGGTTTCAGGCGTAGATCGGATCTTTCTCAGAAATTTATAGCCATCTAAATCGGGCATAACCACATCTAGGAATACTGCCTTATAGTTACCTTTAACAATTTTATCTAAGGCACCTTCGGTTGTTTCACACACATCGACCTCGTGTCCTAAGTCTTGAAGCAAAGACCTGAGCAAATGTCTCTCTGCCGCACTATCATCAATAATCAAGAAGCTACCCATCATAATAAATTCACTATAAATTCGCTTTAATTTGCTTAATGCTTTACAAAAATTTCTCGGCAAGACTTAAATCGTATCAACTTGTCCTAAATATAAATAAATCATTATTAGAAATCCAAACGGGAAATCTATACTTGAAATTTATACTTAAAATCTATACAAGTACATCTGAAGGTAATGGAGCCACTTCTCTTAAAAGCGATCGCAATTGTTCGCGAAATAATTCCGTATCTTCAGAAGTTTTGGGCTTGGCAATAAACTTACAGCTTGCCCACTTTGCCCTAAAACTATTAGTCATACTATTCTCAGCTGTCACCATTACTAACGGAATCGCCGCTAAGCTTGGTTGTCTCCGAATTTGTTTGATCAATTCAAATCCATTTAATCCAGGCATATTTATATCTAAAAATACTACCGAAGGATTATGACTTAAGATCATTTGCGTGGCATTTGTAGCATCATCAGTAAGATTGACTTGGTACCCCCAACTTGTTAATAAATCTCTAAACTGTCGGAGCAAAACTGGTGAATCATCAACAACGAACACACTTGGTCTTCCCGCCACAGTATCAGCTTGAATAATTTCTGGCGGAGCACTGCTTAGGCTTTCGGAGTCTTTTTCAATTAAAGGCAAGATCGAGACAATACTTTTCTGCGCCAATTTATCTAAAAGTAAAGCACTTCGATATATGGGCTGTTTAAAGCTATCCGCAATTTCACAAATTCGATGTTGACCCGTTGTGACTTTAGCAAACATGGGGAAATTATCATTACCGACTCTAGCCAACATATTTGCCGCATCCATTAATTGCACGGTTTGGTAAGGATGCCTGACGCATTGAAATTGCAACCATTGTTTGGCTTCGCTACTGGCTTTAGTCTCTAAAAGTGGTAATTGCCAGACGGGAAGGTCGGAGCTAAGTCCATTAATCGGTCGCCACATAAAGGAAAACCTATCCTCTAAATGTAGTGCCAACATACTTTCGAGCAGTACTTCTTTGAGAACAGCTTTAGTTGGTTCAGGGTAACGCTTAAAAACTTGGGTAATAAATGGATAGGAATAAGGCTTACTACTTTGCTTTTGATCCCACTCTGGCAACCTTGCAAATTGCATTCCCGCATTGGCAAATTTTCGAGTTAGGGTTTGCATTACTTGTCCCTCTTCTTCCATGAGCACAAGTCCTCCCATTTTCATGAGAATTTTCCACTTATGATAAGGAGTTTCAATTTGCAGGATGCCTGTAGACCGAACAATTACGCGCATAGCCGCCAACAGAGTAAGTAGCGATGCATCCTTTACCACTTGCCCTTCGGCTGGAATATTCACAGGCGCGGATTCTGAGGCACGAGACATTTGCTGATCTACAATGCTTTGAAGCATTTCTTCTTGAGAGTTAGACATGACGAAACACTCTATACCACAGTTAATAGTATTAGGCTTAAATTTAACATCAATAATTCAAATAAGGGATCTTACAATACATTATTCAAAATCATTGAGATTTGACTATTTATATCGCCATAATAGCAGCAACGTGTAAATTGTAAATGCTAATTTAAGCCATTATGATTAGTAGCTTACTTAATAAATCAATCAATATAGGTATTTTTTATTTCCTTAATTCTGTAAAATTTACGTTTTGAAATTTAATTTGTAACCTAACCTTTAAAACTTAACTTTCAAAATTTAACCCTCAGAGTTTGTAATGTAGGGCAAAATTAAACTTACGGGCTGGGGTTGGGGTTTTGGATCGGGCTTAGGAGTAGGAATTAAAAATAAAACTGCCGAAGCGATCGCCAAGCTACCAACTCCAATAATTGCGGGTAACACCGATGCTGAGACTTTACTAGAAGCGACTACTGGCTCGATTACTACACTAAAATTAAGCTGATTTTGCGGGTCGAGGCAGAGGCGATCGATACTTTCGACTAAATCAAATAGCTGCACTGTATCTAAATGTACTTCAACCAGTTCTATATCAGCCTGTGAATTGTCAATAGGTTGGATCTTGAGCTTATGCAGATACATTTCTACAGGTTCTAGGCTTATAGATTGGTTGTAAATACCCACTGGCTCGTCATGTAAGGTCTGAGCATATCTCCCAGTAGATTTGATTAGGTTTTCGAGTAAGTCGCGATCGCCTACAATTTTAGTGCCGCTATGATGAAATCTACATTCAAAGCCAGTTAAAATCGATAACCGATCGCCGCCTTCGGCACTAATACCCTCAATTTGCAGAGTGCAGCTTGGTAAATTATAAAAGCGTTGAATAGGCATGATTAGTTTCTGTTGGCGATCGCTTTAGAACCGAGTAAATTACTCCAAAGTCTTTGTTCTCCAAGGCTACCACTGCAAAATAGTAATTGAATCAACATCTGGGTTGCCAAGCTTCTGATATCAGAGTCATTAAGTACAGAAGGCGATCGCATCCGACTCAAAAACAAATCGTGAAACTGTTGAAAATATGATTCTAAATAACCGAGATTTTGCTGCAAGCCCAGAACCTCAATCTTTTGGTCGAGAGCCTGATGATTTGTCGTTACCAATAATCGCAGATGGGTATTAATTCTACGGGCAATATTGCAAATAATAACCACAAAAGCTTTTGCTTCCTCCCAACTCAAGCTTCCTCTTTGATAGTTACGCCGATAGGGATTGGTGTTACGCATCCGCCAAAGGCTAACCCGATTTGGAACGATCTCACTCAAATTTAACTGCTCTACTAACTGTAAAATTGCATCTGTCGCCTGCAAATCAATTGCCTCGATCGCCAAAAGTAAGTGATCTAAGTCTATGCGTACCGCAGGATCGCACCCCTGAGTTTGGGGCAGATGCAGATCTGGATAAATTTGAGGAGTTTGTAACGTATTTGCCTGCATAGTTAGCAGTATAGGGGCTGTAGAGCTAAATAATTGGCTAATTTGATTTTGATTTTGGCTTGAATTAAGGGGGAAAACAATCTAAAGCAATTAGCTTAGGCTTGACGTGAATAGAACTCGACCACCAATAGTTCATTGATTTGTAAAGCGATCCATTCTCGTTCGACTACACCATTGATTTTAGTGGTTAGCTTCGCCTTCTCAAATTCTAAATGACTGGGAGTATTAGCTAAACCCGGAAATTCTAGATTCTGTTCGACTAATTTACGAGATTTTTCTGAGTCTTTAACGCTAATTATTTCACCAGGACGGCAACCATAACTGGGAATTGAAACTACTTTGCCGTTAATCGTAATGTGTCCGTGACGTACTAATTGACGAGCAGCAGGAATTGTTGGTGCCATACCTGTACGAAATACGGTGTTATCTAAGCGCATTTCTAAAAGTTGCAGTAAAACTAAACCAGTAGAGCCTTTAACTCGCCGTGCTTGCCGCACATAACGGAGTAATTGTCTTTCGGTTAAGCCGTAGTTAAAACGCAGTTTTTGCTTTTCTTCCAAACGTACCCCATATTCAGACTTTTTCTTACGTTCTTGTCCATGTTGTCCAGGTGGATAGGCGTGTTTGGGTTGTTTGCGGCTAAGACCGGGTAATTCTCCCAATCTTCGTACTATTCTGAGGCGCGGTCCTCGGTATCGAGACATGATATATCCTTGATATTTTTACAGGCTTTCTAGTATAAGCTGATTTTCAAAAAGTTGCTACTTTATATCCCGCCCTAATTTAAAATATTTTGGTAATTTTTATCTGACTAATTTTTATCTGACTAATTTTTATAATCGATAAACCTGAAATAGATTTAATATTTCATTTAATACTTTTAAATAAAATCTAAAGAAAAAAAGGGTTAATCATGGCGATCTCACAGGTTTGGTTACAATACCAAAGTCGTAGTAATCAATAATGACTCAGTTCCTATGGTGCAATTACTCGAAAATCCTTTACGTGTAGGATTACAACAAGAAAGAACCCCAGAGCCTTTAGTATTAGTGATATTTGGGGCATCAGGTGATTTAACTGCGCGTAAACTGGTTCCAGCGATCTATCATTTAAAACAGCAGCGCCGTCTTCCCGCAGAGTTAACCATTGTCGGAGTGGCAAGGCGCGATTGGAGTCATGATTATTTCCGCCAACAAATGCGGGATGGCATAGAACAATTTTCGGATGGCATTAGTGCTGAAGCGATCTGGGAAAACTTTGCCCAAGGGCTATTTTATTGCTCGGCAGATATGGATAACCCCGATGATTATCAAAAGCTCGATACTTTGCTTACCGAAATCGACCAAATGCGCGGTACTAGAGGCAACCGAGTTTTTTATCTTGCTGTAGCACCCAAGTTTTTCCCCGAAGCGATCAATCAATTAGGCAAAGCAGGCATGATCGAAGACCCGATCAAAACCAGATTGGTAATTGAAAAGCCTTTTGGTCGCGACTTATCGTCCTGCCAAGAATTAAATCAAGTCGTGCAAAGAGTGTGCAGTGAGAGTCAGGTTTATAGAATCGATCATTACTTGGGTAAAGAAACCGTCCAAAATTTGCTAGTTTTACGATTTGCTAATGCTATTTTTGAGCCGCTATGGAATCGCCAATTTGTCGATCACATTCAAATTACTGTTGCTGAAACCGTAGGCGTAGAGGATCGTGCGGGCTATTATGAAAGCTCTGGGGCATTACGCGATATGCTACAAAATCATTTGATGCAGTTATTTTGCTTGACGGCAATGGAGCCTCCTAATACGATGGATGCCGACTCTTTACGCAATGAGAAGGTAAAAGTAATTCAATCCACCCATTTATCCGATACTCGCGATCTTACTTTTTCTAGCATTCGAGCGCAGTATGGAGCGGGGGCAATTAAAGGCAAACCTGTCACGGGCTATAGAACTGAACCCAATGTCAATCCAGAATCAACGGTTCCGACCTATGTGGCAATGAAGTTTTTTGTGGATAACTGGCGGTGGCAGGGTGTGCCCTTTTATCTGCGGACAGGTAAGAGAATGCCTAAAAAAGTTAGTGAAATTTCCATTCAATTTCGGAATGTGCCTCTAACCCTATTCCAGTCTGCCGCCAAACAGGTAAGTCCTAACGTCTTGGCACTGCGGATTCAGCCCAATGAAGGTATTGCCTTGAGATTTGAAGCAAAAATGCCCGGTGCCGACCTGCGATCGCGTTCTGTAGATATGGATTTTGGCTATGGCAAAACCTTTGGAGTAGAAGGCTCTGACTCTTACGAGCGACTATTGCTAGACTGTATGCTAGGCGATCAAACTCTATTTACCCGTGGGGATGAAGTGGAAGCAGCATGGAAAGTCGTAACTCCAGCCCTTTCTGTCTGGGATCGACCTAGCAATCCAATCTTAATTCCCCAATATCAAGCAGGTTCTTGGGGTCCAGCCGAAGCCGACATTATGCTCAATCGTGACGGTCGCCAATGGCGAAGATTGTAGTAGTTCAGTTCGAGTAATTCTTTGATCAGATCTTTAGATCGAGTTCACTGCCTTAATTTCGTAAGAATTTAATTTCACAATTTAATTTCACTAAGAGGAAGTTTTATGCAATCAGGATCGGTTTTATCGTTACAAGCCCCTAAAGACGTATCGCTCTCGCAAGTTGAGTTGGAACTTAGTAAAATTTGGCAGACTTACGGTGAAAATGCTGCCGCTAGAGCCACAACTTTTAATCTGTTAGTGTACGAGCCCGAAAATGAAGCTGGGGAAAGATTGGTTTCCATTGATACGATCGCCAATCAAACCCCATGTCGCGTGATCGATCTGTGCCCAATTTCAGGCGAAGATGAGGGAATTACGGCTCAAGTTGCGGCTTACTGTCCTATTAATAAAAGTTCTAGTTCTCTTGTTTGTGGCGAATATATTACTTTGCGTGGAACTAAAGAATCATTTAGTCGGATTCATGCGCTGCTTACAGGTTTGGTGATTTCGGATTTGCCTACTTTTGTGTGGTGGAAAGATAGTCCTGCCCCTTATACCAAGATGTTTGAGCGTTTGACTAATCTGAGCGATCGCATGATTTTTGATTCGGCATTTTTTAAGGAGTCTGAAGCAGATTTACTAAAAATGCAGGAATTAATCAGTAATGATGCCCAAGTCGCCGACTTAAATTGGCGCAGATTGGCACCGTGGCAAGAACTTACTGCCCAAGCTTTTGATTCTCCCGATCGCCGTGCGGGAGCGTGGAAAGTAGACCGCGTGACGATTGATTATGAAAAAGGTAATAGAACTCAAGCTTTGATGTTTTTGGGTTGGTTAGCCAGCCGTTTGGAATGGAAGCCCAAATCCTCAATTAAAGAAGGGGGAGACTATGATATTCAGCGCGTGATATTTGTCGGTAGGGATAACTTAGAAGTAGAAGCCGAATTGGCGGCAATTCCTGTAGGCGATGCTGGTTATATCATTGGAGATTTAATGGGATTAAAGCTAACCTCCACCGATCCTGCTGCAGACACCTCTAATGTATTTTGTTCGGAGTCTATGGGTTGTATGCGGATGGAGGCGGGAGCGCATAGTAGCCGTACCTATCAAGTTAGCCCGTTATCCGACCAAAGTGCCAATGTGCTCTTGAGCCAACAACTGCAACGCTGGGGTAGAGAAGTTTTATACGAAGAAAGCCTCGCTGTCACTGCCGATATTCTTAGATTAAAGTAGTAGATTTGGCGATCGCTACCCTTTTTTACTCGAAGGGTTTTATCTCACAACTACATATTGTAGAGCGTTTAACTATGAGGCAAATTTTCTTATATCGCCAAATACTTTTGTAAATTCTCAATTGTCAGTCTTAGGTTCAACTCAACGATGCTGCTTTTTGAACTTGGGATAACCTTTTTTGCCCGATCCTTGCTTTTTATAATTATCAAACATCGTTTAATCCCAAACCATGCCCTTTCTGCACTTGACTGTCTAGCCATTAAGTTTAACTTTTTGGTAAAGTCATACTTTTTAGCTAAACAGACGGGAATCCCCACAGTAGAGGAAGCAGAAGAGTGGGAAGTACGGATAATTTGTTCAATGGGTTTATTCAAGTAGCAAAGCAGAAAAGTATGGATAAAAATTTATACGAGACTGATTTTTATCAATGGACGGTTGAGCAATTTCAAATTCTATCTTTGGGTAAGTTCGATCGATTGGATTTGATTAATTTAGCTGAGGAGATTTTATCTTTGGGTAAGCAGCAACAATAGGAACTCAGAAATCGTTTGGGTATATTAATAGGACATATCTTAAAATGGGAATATCAACCAGAAAAACTCACTCGAAGTTGGCAAGTAAAGATTCAATTGCAGAGACGTGAAGTTCAAGATATGTTAGAAGAAAATCCTAGCCTAACATCATACTTGGACATAGCACTAGCAAAGGCTTTTCGGTTGGGATTAGATTTAGTACTGATTGAAACCCCAATCGAGAAAAATGCTCTGCTATCGGATTGCCCTTACAAATTAGATCAAATTCTCAACCCAAATTTTCCTAACGATATCGATCTGGAGATTTAATTATGACGATCGCCCTAACAAAAGACATCCTATCCATGGAAGAGTTTTTGGCATTACCAGAAACTAAACCCGCAACTGAATATATTGAAGGTCAAATTTATCAAAAGCCCATGCCCCAAGGACAACACAGCACTCTTCAATCAGAAATCGTAACCGCAATCAATCAAATTGGTAAGAAGAAAAAAATAGCATACGCTTTTCCAGAATTACGCTGTAGCTTTAAAGATATATCCATAGTTCCTGATATTGCGGTAATGCGTTGGAAAAATATCACCTTTGAAGCAAATAAACGAGTTGTAAATCGCGTACTTATCCCCCCAGATTGGATTATCGAGATTCTTTCCCCAGATCAGTCAGCTTTACGAGTGATGACTAAAATTACTTTATCAATCACTAACGGTTCCCAACTAGGCTGGCTAATTTCACCCAGTCAAGATCTAGTCATGGTGTTTGAAGGCGATCGCTTACCTGAGTCTAAAAGAGGCACAGATATTTTGCCAGTTTTAGATATATTAAGTGATTGGCAAGTTACGGTGGAAGACATATTTAATTTGCTTACTTTGGGATAAATCAATGACTAAACTTAGCAAATTAATTGAGTAGTTTCTTCGAGATCCACCTGAACCAAAGTATGACGATGTTCGTTGTATTTTGGGAATCTTTGATTTTCTTAAAGTCAGAGTAAAAGCTAGCCATCATAGTTTTCGGAATGCTCAAGCTTTTTTCTCAGACTATTTATCATACACTTTTAAATTTTGGAAGTAAGGCATTTTAAGGGAGAAAGTTAACATCTATAGTCTGTTCGGGAGTAAACGGAGAAGATTCTGGAAAGGTAAGAATTGGTAATCCAGTTTCATCCGCCGCCAATTCTCTGGCATTTTCGTAACATTCAGTAAATACTTCTAAAAAGTAAACTTTCAGACTGGGGCTAGATTTTAGAGATTTAATGATTTGTAAACGATGCTCTCGAATTGTGTATTTCCAACTGTTAGAAATTTTATGGGGCTGATATTTATACTTGAGTAAATGCCTTAATAGAATTCTCAAATTACTATCTAGGGCATTCTTTTCGCTTTTTCCCATACATTCAATTTCTTCAATAAGATTTTCTAAATCAAGTTCTGAAAATTTCTGCGATCGCAATAAATTCGCCGTGACTTCTATCCACTCCTGAAAATCGCGATCGTATAGTTGTGTATTTTTTTGTGGAGTCAATATCATATGTTTAGAGAAGATATTAATTAATGTAGGCATTAATAGATTCGATTTGCATCTGAAAATTTCCTGTTTTAAATTTTGGATTTAGGTCGCCGTCATATTCAAATTTACTGAGCATCAATTGAAAGGCATAGATTTGGGCGGAATTTAGAGATGCTCCAGCAATAGATTTTGAGCGAAATCCAGCTATAAATTGACTGAAGGGAATGCGGATAGTTATCGATCGTTCGGCTTCGGTATCAATAGACGAACTAAACCCAACTCCATCCCACTTAGATTCGGTGCGGAGTAAAAATTTGTAGCGTTGTCCATCGCCTTTAATCCGAAGTTCGATGCCAGCATATTGAGATAAATTGAGAGGTGGCTCAAAGTTACGAGTGCGAACTGAAGCAAAACCACCAGAATTAGCGGTAGATACGATTCCCGAAAATATTGCGCCGCTGTCTGTAATACTAATGTTACTCTGGCTGACCCCACCCATAACCACATCATCAACAGCACCCCAAGCATTTTGAGCAATTTGGATATCTTGGGAGTTCAGTTCTCGAAAGTTAAATAATGTAAGATTTTGTGCCAATGTATTTGTCTCTATTTTTGTCTCTGTGCTGGTCTCTATTGTGGTTTTAGTATCTATCTCAATACGATTAGCGATCGCTCCGTCCCAATTATTACTAATCGGCTTACTAATCGGTCGGTCGATTGGATTACCCATCAGTGTCTGAAACCAATTACTATCGCTCAAGATGGGAATCACCTTAAAGTAGGTAAGCGTTTTAATAAATCGCTTCAGATCCCATGATTGTGAATCTTGGTTATTTGCTAGGTTTACCTGCTTATTTGATGGTGTTTCCATACGATCGCCCTGAATACTAATTACTTCTAAATACTAATTACTTCTAATTATGAATCACTTAATTGACTTTTTACGATTATTAATCTGGCAGTTTTCGCTTTCTCCACTTGTTTGGGAGCCGATATCTCTGTAAATAATTGGATCGCGCGATCGAAGTTTAATTTGCCTTCTATATCCCCTGTACAATGTAAAGTTAAACCAAACTAGAAATACGATTCTGCTAGGTTACATTTAGTCCCAATTTGCTCTAATAGCTCTATCGCCTGAAGATGGTGAGCGATCGCTTTGGTGAAATCCTGTTGACTGCGATAAATTTTCGCTAATCCACTCAGAGCATTTGCCCTAACTTGAGTATAGTTATTTTCATTTGCGTGGGCGATCGCTTGATTGAGAAGTTTTTGGGCGGCGATCGGATCGCCAAGATTTTTATAGGTGAGTCCGCGATAAAGTAAGCGATATCCTGTAATTAATTGAGGATGCTGTTGAGTGGCAAGATCGAATCTTTCTGCTGGTTGATAAGCTTTGGCTGTATTACCGACATCGCCTAAACAAGAATAGAGAAATGCCGCCAGTACTTCTTCAGAAGGATTATATAAATCTTCTAAATTATCGGCAATTAAGGCAGCGCGTTTGGATGTAAGGAGTTGTTCAAAGATTTCTAAGGCTTTTTCGAGTTCCCATAGTTCAATTTGGCAAATGCCAGTATTTAGGAGCGCGTGTTGTTCCCAATTCTTTAAATTGACGAAAGTAAGATTATTTGTATTTCTCTCTGTGCTTGGCATTAAGCCGATCTGTTTCGATGCGATTGCTCCCGATCGCCGATTTCACTAAAGCTATAGACCTCGATCCAAAATTTGCTCAGGCATACAAAAATCGAGGCAAGATAAAATATTCTATCGGAGATGTTCAGTAAGGAGAGGCTGATTATCAAAAAGCAAAGAAATTAGGAGCTAAATATGATTAATCGAGAACAGTTAAAACTAGCGATAGATGCTGTAGATGAAACCTAATTAGAAATCCTGCATCGCATTATTCTGGCATTAAAGGAACCGAATCTAGTCGCTGCAAATACTCTGTCACATAACGCTTATCCTCTTAAAGACAGTGTAATCTTGGAAGGCGATATCATTTCCCCAATTGATACAATTTGGGAAGCCGATCGATAATTATTCTAGATACCCATGCTTGGATCTGGTGGGTGAATCAATCTGAAAAGCAGAATTAAACTTTTTAGACTGATATCGGAGCAGAGTCTTCAGGCTTGCCCAGAAAATCCATCTTGCCAAGTTCTACTCCAGAATGTCTGAGAATGTTGTAGGCAGTAGTGACATGAAAATACAGATTTGGCAATATAAAATAAATCACGTAAGGCATTCCCTCAAAAGTCATAGTCATATCTTTACCAATGGGAAGCACGATCTCTTTTTTCTCTGTTCCGTCAACTTGCTCTGGGGTGAAGGTTTTTAGGTAGGAAATAGTTTTTTGGAGGCGATCGATTAATTCCGCAAAAGTTGTCTCATCATCGGAAATTTCGGGAGCTTCGCAACCAGCTAATCGGGCTACACCTCTACGAGTAATATCTGAAGCAATTTGTACTTGTTTGCCCAGTGGAAACATATCGGGATAAAGACGAGAGTTAATCAAAACACTAGGATCGATTTTCTTGGCTTCGACATGGGCTGCACCTTTTTCTAAAATATTTATCAGATTAGTTAGCGATCTAGTTACAGGAGGAACTAGGGCTTGATACATAGAAATTTCCATGTTTTATTCCTCTTACTTATTATTGGAGTTTACACTAAATTCAGTGACCCCAACCTCAAAGCAAGATCCAAGCGTTTTTGCTTAAGTCTTTGAATAGTCAGCATCCTAGCCATATTCAGACGAAGTCCCAAGTGCACGTTTTGGGTTCACGGTAGCCTTTTGGGACTTTTGATGGGTTTTGGGTATAATACCACTCAACTCAAACCATGCTAAAAAACCTGTGATGCAGGTCAAACAATAGTAAAAACCTGTGCCTTAAGGATCTCAGGACAATCGAGTCTATACTCTTGAGTGAAAATTAGTCTAAACTCCAGTTATTAGTGTCTTATCAGGTTTAAGATTATTAACTCCTATTTCACAATAAGCTATTTGGGTCTTGTTTTGATAAATCTGATACCGTTTCAGAAATAATTTTACAGCTTTATTTAAATCATATTTAGATTTTCTCTAAGCAATGATTCGGCAAAAATGCAATCCAGCCATTATCAAACTTGACCCGACAGCTAACGCTAATTACCTGCTCGATTGTGCCAGTTTGGTCTATATACTGTGGACGGTTGGCATTAACTCGAATGCGATCGCCAACTTTCAAGATAAGCTTTATATCAGTTTTAGTAGTCTTAACTGATGTATTAGTTGATAACTTAGTAGAGAGCTTAGAAAAATTGGGATCGGAGTGAAATGCCAAATCTCCAACTTGTTGCGACTTAATTAGATAATTTGTGCTGCGCCCTGCCAAAAGTTGAAGGCAATCGATCTCGGTAGTTTCTAGATATCGGATCAAGTTTTCTATAGGGATGGATAAATTTTCAGCAAGATCGGCAAAAGGAACGGGGAAACTCCAGCAATTTTCACCTATATGTCCGATCTGGAGTTCTGCTAATTCTTTCCATGCGGTAAACAGTCGTCGATCGAAATTAGGAATGGGTTCAATATTATCTGCATTAAGAGATTGAGTATGACTTTGAAGTAAAGCTAATAACTCTATGGCTAGGCGATCGCCATCACCAGCTTGATTTGTCAAATATTCTAAGGTTTTTCTAAAGGTAGATTCGCTGATATTGATCGACATTTTCTTTAAGATTAACTAATATAAAATTGCCAGCGAGCTTAAAATAATTATCCCAGCGAGGGTGATTAAGAGCCAGATCGATAAATAATTTTGTCTCACCGGAGCTAGAACTTGGGATGTGGGTGAGGCGATCGCCTTGCTGGAATCATTCGATGATAGTTTAGAAGCGGTAAAAGACTTAGGTGAAAGATATACATCTACAGATCTATCTAAATTGGTTAAATTTGGCAAAGTTGATGTCACATTTTCCAGTTCGCTGAGTTCTGGGGCAGAAAATATCGAAATTAAATAATTTGCTTGTTTATTAATAGTGGGATCGCTATGATTTATGAGTTTTCGGCAGATCGCGATCGCCCGTTTAGTTTCGCCAATGGTATCGTAGGCATTTGCCAACCAAATTTGGACTTCTCCACCTAAAGCAGTTTGAGGATTAATTAGTATTTGTGCCTGTTCGAGTTGGGCGATCGCTTCAGTGTATCTTTCTACCTCAAACAGTTTCTTCCCATTGTTTAACAACTCTGATATTACTTCTGGTATTAATTCTGGACTTATATCTGGATTTAGATCTGGATTTTGCTCTGCCATTTTTAGGTTTCTAGTTAGATTTAAGTAAAAATTAAAATTCAAGATCTAGCAAAAATTATCAATCAAATGTTATTCTATTAAATCTATGGCGAGCGTAGCCAAGTGGTTAAGGCAGTGGTTTGTGGTACCACCATTCGTGGGTTCAATTCCCATCGTTCGCCCTTCATAGACTAAATCGTAAATAATTTATAAGTAACTCCCAGATATTTTAAGCCAGTTATGGAAGATTCTTTGCTGCGATCGCTAGTTTGGTTAGATTTTCGACTGGCAATAATGTTTACTGTAATTGCGCCATTGGCATTATTAGTTTGGGCATTTAGAGCTAAAAATCAAGCAATATTGCGATCGCTCACGATTTACTGGCGGGTTTCGCTTTTACTCGCAATCACGGTTTATTTGCTGATGGCTTCTTTACCCGTAGGCTTTTTTACGGGATGGGGTGCCAGAATTTTAATCCCGATTTCGCTGTGGTTTTGGCAAGATTTAAACGAGGATATTAACCGTAGTAGAGGACAATTACCGCTAATTTATACCAGTTGGCGTTGGGCTATGGTGGCATACTGCGGTGTAGGAACGATATTTGGGACGACTTTTCTCAGTTGTGGATTTACGCCTTTAGAACAGCTTGGCGATCGCTGTAAGATTTTGCTTGAAGCACCGTTACAGTTTAAATCTATTTTTCATAATGGCGTTTCAGTTGATACCTTGGCATTTGGGGCGATCGTGGCTTCGATCGTCTATGTCGTATGTTTGGCAGCTTTTATAATCTTTAGTTTGCCCAAGCAAGGCAGAATTGCTTTTAGAGAATAGTATGACCGCTCAAGAGATTACTCAAAGAGATTTGCTAACACTAGCAACTTGGATGGCGGGAGATTTTAGTAATTGGGAGCAAGCGATCGCCAATCCTCCATTTTTTGCCCATATTCGCGTTTGTATTCGTCCTTTACCCCTGCCTTTAAGTGATGTGGGAATTTGGTTGTACTCAGAACAGGCGTATGATTACGAGCTAAATCGTCCTTACCGTACTGCCATTTTGCAATTGATCCTGACGGGAGATCTCGAACATCCCATTGCGATTGAAAACTACAAAATTAGAGATGCCTCTACCTATTATGGAGCTAGTCGCGAACCTGAAAAATTGCGATCGCTGGTACTAGCAGATGTAGATAAATTGGCAGGATGCAAAATGCTGGTAAAATATACGCCTAATAACGTTCAAGGAAACTCCTTCAAGGGATCGGTCGAATCGGGCAAAGGTTGCATGGTGTTCCGAAATGGTAAGGAAACCTATTTAGCCAGCGAGTTTGAAATTAGCGAACATAACTTTAATAGCTTAGATCGAGGCTACGATCCATTAACTGATGAGCGGGTTTGGGGTTCGATTGTTGGGGCATTTGAGTTTAAGAAAAAAGTGCAATTTACTATTTAGAGTTTGATATTAGATACTTAAACTTAGCGATCGCTCTAATTAAACAAAAAATCATCAAGAAATCAACAACAATTGATTGAAATCCTAAAATAGAAATCCTAAAATAGAAATTTAGAGCGTAAACTACTTTTATGAGTAAAGTCTCCAACTTCGATCAAACCGATCTCCTGCGACTGGGAACAAATGCCAATCGTTATGTGATCCTACCCGCTCAAGTCCGTCATTGTCACGTGCAGTTAGCCGATCTGGATAAACCAATTGCTGCTATAGAATATGAAAGCCATACTTACAGCATATTTCGGGCTTGTACGATGTGGGCTGAAGTAGAAAAAATTACTAACCGACTATCTTCTAAATATCTAATAACAGTTACTAAAAAAGGTTGGATAATTTGGGTATTTGAGTTTTAGAAGCTGCATGAGGTTCTCTCTAAGGTCTTCTTAAGATTAATTTAGGATGTGACAGAATTTCAATCTTGCTATAATCTAATGCTAAAAAGCAGGTAAGCACTTGAAAGTTTTAATAGTAGGTGGTGGTGGTCGAGAACACGCCCTAGCATGGAAATTTGCTCAATCAGAAAAAGTTACCCAGATTTTGTGTATTCCCGGTAACGCTGGCACGGCAAGTATGGCTAAATGTCAAAATTTATCCTTTGCAGTTAGTGATTTTGAGGGTATCCGTAGATTTGCTGATGTGCAAGGCGTAGCTTTGACCGTAATTGGACCTGAGTTACCTTTGGCAATGGGAATTGTCGATTATTTTCATGCTGCAAATTTACCTGTATTTGGTCCCACCCAAGCGGGGGCGCAAATTGAATCGAGTAAGTCTTGGGCAAAGGAATTAATGGTAAGTGCGGGGATTCCTACCGCTTCGAGTCAGACATTTACCGAACCCGAATCAGCTAAGGATTACGTGCGATCGCAAAGCATTCCTATAGTTATTAAAGCTGATGGTTTAGCCAGTGGTAAAGGCGTAACGGTTGCAACTACCTTAGATGAAGCTCTTGAGGCGATCGATCGGATATTTGCAGGGCAGGTTGAAGAGCAATTTACAGCAAAATTCAGTAATACTGGCGAAAAGATTGGCGTAAAGATTGTCATTGAAGAATTTTTAGCTGGAAAAGAAGTATCAATTCTAGCGATTACCGATGGCACCACAATCCGTCCCCTACTGCCCGCCCAAGATTACAAACGACTCAAAGACGGCAACCTCGGACCTAACACTGGCGGAATGGGAGCGTATGCCCCAAGTATGTTGATGACTCCGCAGTTGATGGCAGAAATTCAATCGACAATTTTAGAACCAACTATTGCGGCACTGCGCGATCGCCAAATTAAATACTGTGGATGTCTATATGCAGGTTTGATGATTACACCCGAAGGTAAACCCAAAGTCATAGAGTTTAATGCCAGATTTGGCGATCCCGAAACTCAAGCAATTTTACCTTTACTGAATTCACCTTTAGAGGATTTGCTCCTAGCTTGTGTGGAAAGCAGGCTAGATCGACTTTTACCCATAAGCTGGAAGCCCGAAGCCTCGGTATGTGTGATTATGGCAGGTAATGGTTATCCCGAAACTCAAGAAACAGGAAAACTGATTTCAGGCGTTAAAAAAGCTGAGGAGATGGGGGCTGTAGTATTTCAGGCTGGGACTAAAATTAAAGATAAAAGTTTAGTTACCAATGGAGGGCGCGTGTTAGGTGTTAGTGCTACAGGTAAGGAGATAAATGAAGCGATCGCCTCAGTTTATAAAGCTGTAAGCCACATTAGCTATGATGGAGCCACATTCCGCCGTGATATAGGTACATTATGAATGACAATATTTCCTATATTCTCAAACGTCTCAGCCAAGCAGGTTTGGTCATATTTTTGGTATCGGTTTTGAGCTTTATGATGCTAAAGCTATCGCCCGGAGACTGTTTTACCGATATTAAACTCAATCCTTCCACCTCTAAAGAGTTTATCGAATCCGAAAAAGCGCGCTTGGGTTACGACAAACCAGTTTCGATCCAGTATGTTAATTGGCTAGGTAGTGCATTACAGGGTAATCTGGGTCGAACTTGTCAGGGCAATGCTCCCGTACTGCAACTTGTCACCGAAAGAGCGGGTAATACGTTGATTTTAGCGATCGCGTCTTTAATTACGACTTGGGCGATCGCGATCCCTTTGGGCATATTTAGTGCAGTTAAGCAAAACACTTCATCAGATCGAGGCATTCAAGTTTTAAGCTATGCCGTGCAGGGATTTCCCAGCTTTATCTTGGCAATTTTAGTATTGATGATGGCACAAAGTACATCTTTATTTCCAGTGGGCGGCTTGACCAGTATCGATTTTAGCGAATTAAATTGGTTTGGTAAAATTATTGACATTGCCCATCACTTGATATTGCCTGTATTTACATTGACAATAATTGGCTTTGTGGGCTTACAACGCTTGATGCGGGGTAATTTACTTGATGTATTGCGCCAAGACTATATTAAAACTGCGCGATCTAAGGGATTACCCGAAAATCGCGTGATTTACGTTCATGCTTTACGCAATGCCATTAATCCTTTAATAACGCTGTTAGGATTTGAGCTTTCGGGCTTATTGAGTGGGTCGTTTATTATTGAATACTTCTTTGGATTGCCAGGACTGGGAAAATTATTATTACAAGCAGTTCAGCAAAAAGATGTAAATCTGGTGATGGCAGGTTTAACCCTTGGGACTTTAATGCTAGTTATTGGGAATTTGTTAGCTGACTTATTACTTAAAGCTGTAGATCCGAGGATTAAACTAGAAAATCTAGATTAACGGGGTACTTGGTAATAAGCAGCATCAGAAACCACTGGCATTTCGGCATATACTCCACGAATAGTTTGAACTACGGAGTAAATACAAGCGGCAGTTATCCCGATAAAAATTGTATTGAAAATAACTTCCAATAAAAACAAGGCTGAGCCGAAATTTGTAAAAAGGGGCGCAAACAAGCTACTAATTATTTGAATTAAAACTAATATGATCCCCAGCAGGATAGATTGCATCGCGTTAAAGCGGACAAAATGGGGGACTCTAATGTTTCTAACGACAAAAAAGTAGATGCACAAAAACGCAACGCTATCAACCGAGATCAATTGAGGAATAACTGGAATATTAAGGATCTCATTCAAAAAGATAAAAGGCTCAAAGGGATAACGTAAATAGGGAATTCGACTAAATATAAGCGAGCCGTAGGGTGAAACTGATGCCATCGGGATAGCATAGAGTAGGCAGCTATAGAGCTTATCTTGTAGGGTTACGGAGCTACGAAAGGTCATAATAGTTATGGTTATTTATCGTCTGAGATCGCTATTTGAATAGTCATTTGAGATGATTATTATTTGTTTTTAGTGATGATAGCCTAGTAAAAGTAATCAACCTATCAACAGACATAAATCAGAAATAGATTGAGAGCGATCGACAGCTACTTATAGACTAATCAATTGAGATAGATTGAGGTCCTGATGGTTTAGAGGTAGTAGTGGTAGTTGCTACACCTTGCTGACTTAACCAAGTTCTAAGGGGATCTTCATTGAGATCGAGCCTGAGAAACCCTGCCACTAAGCCGCCCAAAAATGCTGTGGGTCGTTGAGTTAACTCTTGAATTATAGGTCTAAGTTCATCCATGACATTTAATAGTGTAAGTTTTTAACGACTATTTTAACCATAGTCTTAGTTGTATATAGCAATATATTTTAACTGGATATTTCAACTATTAGGACTTACGCAGTGTAAAAAGAAAACCTATATTTAAAGGGGGTTTGGGGCACAGCCCCAATTGAGGGCTTCGCCCTCAAACTCCATCCCGATAAGTTTCTGTGAATTTGAGTGCGTAAGTCCTAA
>Ga0163154_10003037_pt1 | contig 23835 bp, 18 predicted proteins | sample OliLakLV19MP9P1_FD_148649 | JGI IMG/M metagenome (GOLD analysis project Ga0163154, IMG submission 148649) | Freshwater microbial mat bacterial communities from Lake Vanda, McMurdo Dry Valleys, Antarctica - Oligotrophic Lake LV.19.MP9.P1 | ecosystem: Environmental > Aquatic > Freshwater > Lake >... | reverse complement strand
TAGTGTAATTGCCATCACTGGTTACCGTGAAACTTGGTGAAGCGCCTGCCTGTTCAATCACCAGTCCTGCGCCTTTGGTCAAAGCATACACGACTGAATAACCGGCAGGAATATTTATATCACCGTTGGGTGTAGCAGAAATTGTTGCCGAGCCGTTGACAGAACAAACAGAAGAAGCATCGGCAGTCAATGTTCCGGCATCCGGGGAGTTGCTATAAACAACAACATAATTATTTGAAAGTGAAAATGAATCATCTGTCAATGCACCAAAAGTCAAAACTGTGTCTCCAATTCCTATCAGCACATTTCCAGTATAACTTAAACCCCAAACCCAAGATTCTCCTTCACCGGCTCCATCAAAATCAATTGTGCCGGTGGTATTTATAGCAAGTACTTCAGTTGCGGGAGATGTGATAACGTAAGCATAATTCGCAGATGATGTGCTATTGTTGCTCATTGTTATCAAATCAGGGATGCCGTCACCGACACAGGTGAAAACAGGGTTTCCTATATTGGAAGTAACTGTACCGCCATCAACAGCGCGAACAGAGGAGATGCTGCCGAGCAAAAAGGCAAACAGCATAATTGTTTTTGTTTTTAGGGCGTCCATAAGATTGGGTTTTTAAATTTTAAGAATTTTCATGAAGAACAATCGGCTAATCGAAAAGTTTTTCGTTCTGAAAATTATTTTCCGAATCTTTCGTACAGAACAAACCACCTATAATTCAGTTATTTTGGTAAATCGTTAATCTTTTTATGAAATATCTTCTAATAGTTGTGATTGTTGTTGCGATCATTGTAATCGCTGTTCAAATCTATTTTACAATAAGCATGTCAAAAATTGAAACCCATCATTACACGGTGATTTCACAAAAGGGAAATGTTGAAGTCAGAAAATATGATCCTGCTATTTTTATTAACTACACCGAGAAGGGAGGAATGTTTCAGGTGCAGAACAATGCTTTCAGAAACCTTGCGGGTTATCTATTCGGCAGCAATGCGCGGGAACAAAAGATTGCCATGACCGCTCCCGTGCAAATGGAACAGAAAGACAACGATGCGGTGATGCGGTTCATGATTCCCTCTGAGTATAAATTGAAAGACTTGCCTGCGCCTACTAATAGCAAGGTGTTAATGACTGAGGAGCCTGCATTTTATGCCGCAGCAATTCGCTATAGCGGTTTCAATAATGAAAGCAAATTTCAAAAACACAAAAAGCAATTGGAAGAATTCATCAGCAATGAAAAATTGGAATTGGATGGTGCTTTTATTTTCCTCGGTTACAATCCGCCTTTTCAGTGGTTTGGCAGAAAAAATGAGGTGCTAGTGAAAATTGAGAGCATCGGAATTGCTGTTCCATGATTTCGGCAATCAGCATCGTTTTCCCACATCAACTGTATCGGAATAATCCATGTCTGAATAAAAACTTCAAGGTGGTGTTGCTATAAGACCCTCTCTATTTCACGCAATACGCTTTTCATAAACTCAAACTTGTATTCCATCGCGCTTCCATGCAGCGCTACGCAGACTTTCTGCGCGAGCACGGATTTGCAGTTGAATACATTGCCTTTCATGAACATGAAAATCCGGACATGCTGCTGGCGCAATTCCGCAGGAGCGGCAGCACAGCGATTCACTATGCCGACACCACCGATTATTTGCTTGAGCGCAGATTAAGGCGCTATGCGGAAAAATATCAAATAGCGTTGCGCAGCTATCCTTCTCCAAATTTTCTCACCACAAAGGAAGAATTAAAAAACCTGCTCGGCAGCGACCGGAAATATCGCATGGAGAATTTTTATATCAACCAAAGAAAGCGGCTCTGAATTTTGGTTGAAGGAGAAAATCCTATTGGCGGCAAATGGAGTTTCGATGCGGAGAACAGAAAAAAAATGCCGCGCAGCATACAAGTGCCGCAAATTTTTACATCCGCTGAAAACAAGTATGTTGCCGAAGCGAAAAAATATGTTGCTTCCACTTTGCAAAAAACCCCGGCAATGCGGATGCGTTTATTTATCCCGTCACGTTTGAGGATGCAGAAAAATCACTGGAGGATTTTCTTGAAAACAGAATGCACTTGTTCAGAACTTATGAAGATGCGATTGCTCGTGAAGAAACTTTTCTCTTTCACTCCATACTCACGCCTGCGCTGAACATCGGCTTGCTTTCGCCCGCTGGCGTAATGGAACGAACGCTTGTCTTTCATCAAAGAAAGAATTTTCCGCTCAACAGCCTTGAAGGTTTCGTTCGGCAAATCATCGGTTGGCGTGAATTTATGCGCGGCATCTATACGTTGGAAGACGTGTATCAGCGCAGGAAAAATTTCTGGGGATTTGAGCTGAAAATCACCGCAAGTTTTTACAATGGCACCACGGGCATTGAGCCGGTGGACTCTACCATTCGGAAGATTCACGAGCGCGCTTACTGTCATCACATCGAGCGCCTGATGGCGCTTGGCTCCTTCATGCTGCTGTGCGAATTCCATCCCGATGAAGTGCATCGGTGGTTTATGGAGTTGTTTATTGATGCTTACGGCTGGGTGATGGTGCCGAATGTGTATGGCATGAGCCAGTATGCCAATGGCGGATTGATTACCACAAAACCCTACGTGTGCGGTTCAAACTACATCCTGAAAATGAGCGACCATAAGAAAGGCGATTGGCTCGCAGTGTGGGACGCGCTGTTTTGGAGATTCATTCATGTGCATAGAAATATGTTTGCGAACAACCCGCGCATGAGCATGATGGTGCGACAATTAGAAAAAATGCCTCAGCAGAAATTACAAATGCAACTTGCTGTCGCAGATAAATTCCTGAAAACGATGTAATAGTTGCGATTTCTCAATTTTTCTATGACTCGCAACGACAGATGCTGGATTCTGAAAGGTATCCTGAAAACCCTCTCAGCATTTTTTTGTTAACTTGTTGAGGAATTAAAAATTAAATTTTCCCTGCCAACGTATGAAGCGATTACCGGTAATAATTGGGATTCTGATTTGCTGCCTCAGCGTATTTGCACAGCCGGGCGGGAGAGGAGGCGCAATACAACTCATTGCAGATGGCGATAATTTCCTGCGCCAGGGAGTATTTGACCGCGCTTTACAAGCCTACGCCAGCGCCATTGCTCGGGATCCCACTTATGCTCAGGCGTATATGAAGCGCGCCTCGCTGAACGCAAAACTTAGCAACAATAGGGAAGCCATTGAGGATTACAATAAAGCGATAGCCCTCAATCCCTATGTGGAATATATCTATGACCAACGCGCAAAATTGCGCTTGCTCATCTCTGATTTCAAAGGCGCAATTGAAGATTTAAACAAGGGCTTGGAATTATCTCCTAATAACAAGTTGATGATCGCGCATCGCGCGGAAACAAAAACATTCATGCAGGATTATGCAGGCGCGCTCAATGATTACACCGCTTTGCTGGACTCTTTTCCCAATGACACTTTAGGATACCTTTTGCGAGCTTCATTTTTCATAGACCTGAAAGACTACGAGGCTGCCCATCGCGATATTCAAAAGGCATTGGTATTATCTCCAAATTCTTCAATTAGCTACAATCTACTTGGAATTTATCATCGCAATACGGGGAATGTGGAAGACGCTGTGCAGGCATTTACAGTTTCTATCCAGCACAACCCGGAATTCGCCCTTGGATATTATAACCGCAGCATTGCCTACCGCCTCATGGGAAATAATCAGGCTTCCGCCAATGACCTCGACAAAGCAATCGCGATGGACACCCGTATGAAAAACGCATATTTCAACCGCGCTATTTGTAAAAAAGACGCTGGCGATTATATTGGGGCGCTGGAAGATTACAACAAGGCGGTCGAACTTGACAGTGAATTTTCAGATGCTTTATACAACCGCGGTTTCACAAAAAAAATTATGGGCGACTATGCAGGCGCGCTTACGGATTACAATGAAGCTATTGCGGTGAATCCTAAAGACCCGAATCTGTATAATGCGCGGGGTAAAATCAAGGCATTATTTGGCTATTACAACGAAGCAATTGGGGACTACTCCACTGCCATTTCTCTTCAACCTGATTACGCAGACGCTTGGCTAAACCGAGGCGTAATTCACATCATTAATTTGTATAAAGATTCCGGGTGTGACGACCTTCGCGAAAGCATGCGCCTTGGCAGTCGGCTGGCGGAAGATAAGTACAAATATTTCTGCACGAAGTATTGATGCGGTAATACAGCATAACCGAATCTTCCGCTTCCATCGCTGATTTACGTTTGCAGTTCAGAGTTGCTTATTCTGCCATCAGCGCAGTTGCTTAAAATTTAAATGACTTAAGAACTCGCTGCGGACTTTGCTTTTGTTGAACTTGCCGCGATAGCTTGCAGTGAATGTGCTGCTGTTCACGTCATTGATGCCGCGCGAGGCGACACACAAATGGTCGGCTTCAATCACAACAGCGACATCATCGGTTTTTAAAATATCTGCTAAACTGTTGGCGATTTGTTCCGTGAGGCGTTCCTGCACCTGCGGTCGCTTGGAATAATATTTTACGAGGCGGTTGATTTTCGACAGCCCGATAACATGCGCCTTTGGAAAATATGCCACATGCGCTTTCCCGATAATCGGAACAAAATGATGCTCACAATAAGAATAGAGCGTGATGTTTTTTTCCACGAGCATTTCCTTGTAGCCATAGTCATTCGGAAACACAGTTGCTTTTGGCTTGTTGCGCGGGTTCAGCCCCATGAACGCTTCCTGCACAAACATTTTCGCCACACGATGAGACGTGCCTTTCAGGCTTTCATCCGTGAGGTCTAAGCCCAGCGTCTGCATGATTTCACCGAAGTGATGCGCGATTGTTTCAATTTTTTCGCTGTCAGATTTTTCATCTGCCTGCGTAAGATGCAGCAATTCCTCTGTCTCTTCAGCAAGCGCTGCATGGTGATGATGCGCGTGTCCGTTCAAACTGTTTTTGTGAAAGCCATTGTGCTGCGGTGCGTGTAATCTATTTTCTGTCATCGAAAGCCTTTCATCATAAAACAAGCAGATGGAGAGATTGTTTCAAGAGCGCTATTGGTGTAATTTTTTTAAAACTTTTTGTTTTTCCAAAAACATTTTCACCGCCTCCGTGTTTAATACTGCATTAACAAACCAAAATAAAATTAAAAAATGAAAAAGCATTTGTTTCTCTATGGAGCCATGGCGCTCTCAGTTTTATTCCTGTTCTCTTCCTGCGATGAAGATGATGATGACAACGACATGAACGCACATGCCAATGTTCTTGTAACACACGCTTCGCCTAATGCGCCTGGTGTTGACCTCTTGGTGGATGACGTGAAAGTAAATTCCGCTGCGCTCACATTCCCAAACAACACAGGCTACCTGATGGTAGATGCAGGCACGCGCAACATCAAGGTGAATGTTGCGGGAACATCTACTACGGTGATTGAAGCCGACCTCGACCTGATGCAGGATGCGAACTATTCTGTGTTTGCGGTTGATTCGGTTTCAAAAATCAGCGCGTTGGTAATTGCGGATGACCTCGCTGCTCCTGCATCGGGCAAGGCGCATGTGCGTTTCATTCACCTTTCGCCAAACGCTCCTGCGGTTGACATCGCGGTAGATGGTGGCTCAGTAGTTTTCGGAGATTACTCTTTCAAAGAATACACTGCATTCACTCCGCTTGATGCAGGTTCGTATGATTTGGAAGTGCGCGTTGCAGGCACCGCAACGGTTGCGCTCGACCTCGACCCCATCACGCTTGAAGCAGGTAAGATTTACACTGTGTTCGCGAAAGGATTTCTTGGAGGCGCGGGAGCGCAAGAACTCGGTGCTGAAATCATCGTGAACAATCCGTAAGAACTTTTTTTCGATTGCACAATTAGAAGCTCTGCCGAGAGGCAGGGCTTTTTTTTTGTTAAGTTGTAAACCTTAGAAAGGCTGTTAAGAGAATTCTTCGCGCTCAGCGTTTCACAAACTTTTCAATTTGTTCCGCGTCTTCTTCCGTCCATGCTTTGATAAAGTAGCAACCGGAATTCAAATTTGAAAGGTCAAGCGCAACCTGCGTATTTCCTTTTTGCAATTTTTCTGTTCTGCTCAAAATATTTTTCCCAAGCATATCAATCACAGCAAGATTGACATTGCTCGCAGAGTGGTTTGTAAATTTTACCGTGATAAAATCTATTGCAGGATTCGGAGAAATATCCATTTGAAATGTTTCTTCTTCAGACGCAGAAGATGATAATTCGTTTTCGGGACTTGTCTTAAAACTTTTGTTGGAATGATTAGCTGTCCAGTCTAAGTTGATGAGTTTGTTGTTTCCTGTTCCATGAAAGCAATAATTTGAAGTTCCAATTACCTGCACAGAGTTGAAATCCTTGTTGGCATTAATATTCAAAGTCAAAGCGTACCTTCTTAATCCATCTGGAACATTATGCAACAGCAAACTAATTTCCAATTGGTTGCCCTTTAGTTGCGAGGAGAGAACCGTTGTTTGCTTCACAGCAAGATATTCATATACTTCCTGCAAAGGCGCCATCCAAATTCTGTCTGAACCGTTTTTACCAAACGTGTTGTCAACGTATTGCGCGTAAAATTTGAAAGTAGGATAAATTAAATTTCCGTTGAAATCCGTGCTCATATTATGTGTGGCATTATTGTACCAATAGTGGTCGCCATTCCCGCTCAGGCTTGCCGCTTCGTCAATATGGTCAGTGACGTTTGACTGGTTATGCGTACCGTTTTGAATGAACTGCCTTTTTAATTTGAAATCATTCAAATCAAGCGCAGCATCCACCTGCACGATGTCGTCATAAAAGCCGGAACCGCTTTGGTCATACACTGCAATCATTCCATTATTAAATGCAGGATGCACATAATTCTCATCGCCTGCGGGAACTACAAAGTGAGTCATATCAATACCGGTAAGCGAATCAACGTAGCGTACATTTTCATTTACCTGGTAGTCATAGCTGAAGTCAGTATCATTTGCCGAATGTGTAAAACTGTGATTCAACACATCCCAGCCTGCTGCATGAAGCTCTATCAATTCAGCCCATGTTATTCTGTTGTCCGTGCTTCTTGATTTGTGCAGGTCTTGTCCAATATTATTTCTCGAATACCATGCAAGCCCGGCTTTGAAGGGAATATTATTTCCGCAGCCATCGGTATAAAACATGCCGGGATACATGATGTTGTCATATTCATTCAACCCACCATTAAACATTCTATAAGCAATTCGATAGCCGTCCATGTGTCCGTCATCCATCGTGTAGCTGTACGCAAAATCTTTATTGTATTTCAAAGGCGCTTTTTCCACGCTGTATGAAGAAGGAGCGCTGTTGAAAGTCAAAATTATTTTCAGCGTATCATCTATCGAAGGTTCAACGCTGATATGAACGGGGCTTGAAGCAACAAACTGAGTTGATTGATAGGCGCGCGCAGTCAGCGTATAATTTCCAACAAGAATAGTGTTCCAATTGAAACTATAGGGGCTGGACATATCAGTGCCGAGCAGCGTATTGCCGCGATAGAATTCCACTTTAGTGATCCTTACATTTTGCGTGGAAGAAGTGATTAGCTCGACAAGCAGTTGCCCTGACTCTCCTTTTCCATCATGCGCATTCTCCGTTTTTGTATCGCCAAACCACAGGAAGGGCGCGCTGCCGCCCGCGAATTCGATTTTCTGAATGCCGATTTCAAATGCCGCTGCGCCTATGCAACTTGGAAATTCAATATATTTGACTGCTGTGAAATCAAAACCCGGAAAAGCAGAAAGCGGAATCGTAATTGTTTTCCACTCATTGCCGATGCCGCCTGCGGCTGTAACATACGTTTGTAAGGACGAAGGACTTTTTGAACTGCCATTCGGCTTGAACTGAATTTTATTCCATTGCGCTGTACCGGTAAAATCACGAAGCGTCAACTTCAATACATTGTTTCCACCTGCGGTTACATTATAGTTTGAGCCATAGATTGTACTCGCACTATAACCCATCTTCAATTTCTTCCAGCTTGAAGCGGCATTGGTTACTTTCAAATAAGGCGCATCCGATGTTCCGGTTGCTTCAATTTCAGCGCTGATTGTGATGTCAGAATTTTCAAGAAAAAAACTATTCTCCTGTGGGTTGATGACACTTACTGTGAAAGGAAGGACTGCGGTGTCAACTGGCTGTTCATTGACAGAAATAGTTATTGCTGAAGAAAAAGCAGTTGCGCCATCATCGTCAAACGCTTTTGTTTTCAGCGTAAAGTTTCCGGAAGAAATATTATTCCATGCGAATGAATACGGACTGGTTAAATCCGTTCCAAGCAAATTATTTCCTTCATAGAATTCAACTTTCGCAATGTTGCCATCGTTGTCGGAAGCAGTAGCAGTGATGTTAATTATTGCAGGAGCAATAAACTCCGAGTTGTTTGCGGGGGCTGTGATTGTTGATGTGGGTGGTATGTTTTGCGGAACAACAACAGTTGTATTTGCCGCCCAGTTAATTACTGCATCAAACAATTTCCCTCCATCTGCAGTGAGTGATGCCGCGCTGTTATCATGCAGAAAAAAACCTACTCTTCGCGCAGGAGCATTCAAGCCTTGCATTGCCGCGCCCGTTTCATAGCCGAAGATTGCAGCCTTCGTTGGAGTGCCGACAATCGTTGCGACCGTTATCGCATTCGCTGTAGGTTTCCCCCAGGGAATTGTTTGGTTTGATGGATAAAGTGAAATATTTCCTGCGGAAAGTCCTGCTGCCAAAGGATGCGCGCTATTCGTCAGCGCGATTTGTTTTTGCGAACCCTGCGAGCCATAGTTCCCGCTTCCGCCTGTCATTTTTAAATCTGCAAACAATCCGCTTTCGCAATTAATCACCGGCACAGCTACGTTGGTGAACGCATCCTCCACATCATCTGATGTTATAGTGGAGGAAATAAAAACAAGATTTTTTCCTGCGGCATCATTTGCAATTGCTGCATCATCTGCCTTCACTGTTACAACGAAATTCAATGACTCAAGCCTCGTCTTGATTGCATTGTCGCCACCATTGAGCGTTGTGTTTCCGACAACAAGCAGCACATATTTTTGAGGAATAGAAGTAGTGCCCTCAACGAAAATATTTACTGTTGCAGAGGTAGTTGTCTTTCCTCCATCGGCAGTCGCAACCGCTTTGAGCGTGTAATTTCCTGCGGCAACATTTGTCCAGATAAAACTGTAATCGCTTGTGAAATCAACGCCAAGCAAATTATTTCCCGAATAAAATTCCACCTTCACGATGCTGCCGTTGCTGTCGGCTGCATTTGCGGTGATGAGGATTTCAGCAGGCGCAATAAAAGCTGCGCCCTCAACCGGACTTGTAATCGCTGCAGATGGTGGCGGGTTAGGCAATTCAACAGAAATATTTATTGAAGCTGAAGCGGAATCATTTTCATTATCGAATGCCCGCGCAGTGATGGAATAATTTCCCGCAGGAACAGCTTCCCACAAGTAAGAATAAGGACTCGTTGAATCTGCTGCAAGCAAATTATTTCCTGAATAAAAATGCACAACAGCAACATCGCCATCTGAATCATCTGCTGTTGCAAGAATTTGAATATCGCCACCGGGAGGAAATGTCGCTGAATTTGCGGGCGAGGCGATCGCTACAGTCGGGGGAAGATTCTGAACGCTCAAATTGGCAGCCCACAGAATCGCTGCATCAAGCAGCGCAATTCCGTTTGCGGATAAAAATCCTGCTCCATCATCTTTCAGAAAAAACCCGACTCTGCGCGCAGGTGCAGCTAATCCGTCCATCATTGCTCCGGCTTCAAATCCGAAGATTGAAATCTTCTGCGCATCACCGGTGAGCGTGGCGATTTTCAGGGCATTGCTGTTCGGTTTCCCCCACGTGATTCCGTCAGAAGTTGAATAAATGACAGTATTACCGTTTGGTAATCCTGCGGCAAGCAGATGCCCCGCATTCGTGATTTTAACCTGCGTCAATGAATTTTGTGTTCCATAGTTTGAAGTTGCTGTTGCCGTCATCTCCAAATCATCAAACAGCGCACTTTCACAATTAATCAGCGGCACGGCAACATTGGTAAACTTGGTAGTGATGTCTGTTTACGAAACTGTAGCGGAGATAATCACGAGGCTTTTCCCCGTTGCATCCCCTGCTGTTGACGAAGAAGCTGATTTGACGGTGACCGTATAGCCCAAAATCTGTAGCCTGTTTTTTAACGCCAAATCACCGCTGTTGAGATTGGTGTTGCCTACCACTAATAATGCAGTAGGAGTTACAGGCAAAGGCGAGCCATACAAGCACACACTAAGAAAAAGCAGGAAAGCAGAGAGGTAAATTTTCACGGGTGTTTTTAGGGTTATGGCAAAATAACCGTGTATGGCAACATTAGCAAGCAAAATCTGTCGCTGTGTTCACGAAATCTGTGGCAAAAACTTTCTGTTTGATGAGAAGGAGATACGAATTATTTTCCGTGACACTTCTTATACTTCAACTTGCTGCCGCACGGACACGGATCGTTGCGCCCCACCTTCGGCTCGCTCCGAACGATGGGTTTGAAAGGGCTGATGAAAGTATTGCTCAGGATCGGCTCATCATCCCATTCTTCTTCATCCTCTTCAGAATCATCACCGTTTTGATAGCCGGACCAGGTTTTCAAAATATACGCATACCTTGATTGGATGGAGTAAATCTTTCTTTTAAGGTCATTGTTAGGATAACGCGGCTCGTGCAATTCTTGGATGACATCTTCTATCGAACCGCATACGCCTATTCCGGCTAAACGGTGTTTATAAATTTCGGTAAGCAATGGCTCCAGTTCTTTAGCATCCATATCGAGCAAATCGCCCACAATGAAGCCTATCATGTTTGTATCAATAATTCTGTCATTCTCTTTTTCCGCAAGGAAAAACAAGAGCAGGTCTTCGTACCATTTGATAATCTCATCCCTGCGCTCCGGTTGATAGAGCGCTATCTGGCTCACAGCCGTAGAAACCTGGGTGCGGGCGTAGCAATCATGGTCAGGCTCCATCATGAACAATTTCAGCGCGTCAAGCTGATTAAATCCAAGCGTGTAAATACATTCCCAAACTTCTTCTGTGAGAAAATCGGAAAACCAGTAATCCAAATAATCTTTATCCTGCCGTAGAATATCAAGCAACACAGGAAGGCTTTCCTCAGACTTCAACTCTGTAAGCAGGAATAGCGCGTGCAGCAAAAACTCATTCGAGTTGTTATCCCAATCTTTGTTGCTGAAATAATCGAAGCGCGCCATGCTATCGTAAATCACTTTATGCAGGTCTGGTATTAGCGTTTCGCGCGGCAGTGAAAGAATTTCCGTGATGATGTCGGAACTGATGCCCATGCCGTTGCAATACAAGTGCTCCACCTGCGGATGCGTGAACACGGGCTTCTCCGTAGTGGGTTCCACTACTTTTTTTGCAACAACTTTCACGCTCCGGGATTCTTTATGCTCCCGCTCCCACCGCTCTGCTGTCTTTTCCAGCCTGAGCGCCATCACTTGCATCTGTAGCGGCTCAATCTCTATGAGCGGGTCTTCCAATTTCTTCAGCACATCCAACCGTATCTCTGCTGCCTTTAAATCTTTGATGCCCACAAAATACATCAACGCAATCCTGTTGAATGAAGCCACCTCATTGGTGTGAAACTCGTTGCGGTGCGGGTAGAGTTCTTTGATGTCCATGTATTCACCCAGCACTTCCGGCACTTTATCAAATTCTTCTTTTGCAATGTATTCTCCTGCCAGATTCAACTTGCCAAACAGGTAGTCAGGATGTTCCTTCAGCAGCCAGTTATTTACCTCATTCGCTTTGGCTACGTTTCCCTGAAACGCATAGAGCGTTGACAACTGGTTCTTGAACTGCGGCACGTGCGGATATTTTTCAATCAGGTCGTGCAGTTCGCGAATCGTGCTGTTCTTTTTGCGCTGCACTTTTTCGAAGGTTTGCCTTAGAATTTCCTGCACCTCATCATTAATGCCGAAGTAATCGTTCATGAGGTTGGGATTGCCTGTAATGGCGTATTTTGACAGGCGATAGCGGGAGCCGGTGGTATCCATGACAGAGGAATTTTGATGTAAATCAAAAGTACGAAATACCCTCTTTCGCAACTCAAATCCATGAACAATTCTTCATGCTCTTCGCGCTGCACTCGCATTGTGTTCTTTGTGGTTTAATAATTCAGAAACCACGAAGGACGCGAAGATTTTTTCACAAAGAACACAAAGCCCTGCTTCGTGGCTTTTGTGTTGGATTTTCTCTGTGTTCTTTGTGGTTAAAATTTTTCATTTCAACCGCTCCAACATCCCTTTCCGCTTCACGATATTGTTGTAATCCCATTGTATCTGTCTCAACTTTTCAAGCCAGTGTTCCAAATCGTCCTTGTCGAACTGGCATCTCAGCATGTTAAGAATTGCCGCGCAAGTTGCAAACACGGATGATGAAGCGCAGAAGTTGTTTACACTGATTGAAAGCTACCGGGTTCAATACGCCAAGCGAAGGTCGCTGATGGAGGAGTTGGATAAGGTGTGAGGGTGATGTTCTTTCTTGGCAAAGGAACGCATTGCGCCTTGCTTGCGCTGGGCAGAGAGTAGCCAAGCATAACTAATGGGCAGTTCTAAAAATTGCTTTTTTATCGCCTTACCCCATCCTTCTCCCGGAGGAGAGGGTGTCATTGGTAGAATTTTTAGAACTCCCCTAATAAAATTGAGCAGAATATCTTTGGATGAATTTTACAAACTCAATGAACAAGGGGAAAGAGATAATTTATCTTGACAATAACGCTACAACTCCGATTGATAAACGGGTGTTGGATGCGATGATGCCGTTTCTAACAAGTGAATTTGCGAACGCAAATAGCACACATCAGTTTGGTGTAGGTGCTTATGAAGCTGTGAAAACTGCACGAATACAAGTGAGTGAATTGATTCATGCAGAAGCAAATGAAATCATTTTTACAAGTGGTTCAACGGAAGCAATCAACTTGGCAATTAAAGGCGTTGCTGAAAATTATTCGGCAAAAGGAAAACATATTGTAACGGTTGCAACGGAACATTCGGCTGTGCTTGATGTGTGCAAGTATCTTGAAACGAAGGGTTGCGAAGTAACTTTTTTACCTGTGAAAGCTGACGGACTTATTGATGTTACTGAACTGAAAAAAGTTTTGCGAACTGATACAATTCTTGTGTGTGTGATGTATGTGAATAATGAAACCGGTGTGATACAACCGATAAAAGAAATTGCTGAACTCACTCATGAAGTTGGTGCGTTGTTTATGACGGATGCAACACAAGCGGTTGGAAAAACAAAAGTTGATGTTGATGCTTTAGGAATTGATTTGCTCTGCATGAGTGGACACAAAATTTATGCTCCTAAAGGTGTTGGTGCGTTGTATGTGAGGCAAAGAATAAATCGTGTGAAGTTGTCTGCACTCATACATGGGGGAGGACACGAAAAAGGAATGAGAAGCGGAACGCTGAATGTTCCTGCAATAGTTGCTCTTGGTGCTGCCTGTGCAATTGCACAAAAGGAAATGTCAAAAAACACTGAAAGCATTTTGTCTTTAAGAAATTATTTAGAAAGCGAGTTGCTGAAAGTTGACGGCACAAGTGTAAACGGAAATACTATTGAACGGCTTTACAATGTTTCCAATTTAATTTTTCGTGGTGCTGATTCAGATGCGGTGATTATGGGTTTGAGCAATGATGAAACTGATTTGCCTTTAATTGCAGTGAGTAACGGTAGCGCCTGCACTTCAACTTCTGTTGAACCTTCTCATGTGCTTACTGCAATGGGCTTGGATGAAACTGCTGCTTTCAGCAGCATTCGTTTTTCTCTCGGAAAATTCAACACGAAAAAAGAAATTGATGCTGTGATTGATTCCGTAAAAAATGTTGTGAGTGGATTGAGGGCAATGGTGAATAATTAAACGATAATAAATAATGCAATGAGTAGCCAAACCATTTTTGAAAATATAAAACACGTCAACGAAATCAGACAAGAGTATTGGAGTGCCAGAGAATTATTTTCGGTTCTTGAGTATATCAAGTGGGATAAATTTTTGAATGTAATTGCGAAAGCAAAAAAAGCATGCAAGAACAGCGGACAATCAATTGACAACCATTTTCCCCGCGTGGAGAAAATGGTTGAGATTGGCTCCGGTGCAAGGAAAGATGTGGGAGATATTCATCTTTCAAGGTATGCGTGTTATTTGCTAATCCAAAATGCTGACCCGCGAAAGGAAATAATTGCTTTAGGGCAAACCTATTTTGCTTTTCAAACACGAAAAGCAGAGTTGATTGACGAAGCATTTGAGCAGTTAGAAACAGAAGATGAGAAACGGCTTTTTTTACGTAGAGAAATGGCTGAACATAACAAGCAATTGGCTGATGCTGCAAAAGCAGCAGGTGTTATTCAACCTTGGGAATATGCAGTGTTTCAGAATCATGGTTATATGGGTTTGTATAATGGATTAGGTGCAAAAGAAATTCATACAAAGAAAAGGTTGAAGAAAAGTGAAAATATTCTTGACCACATGGGAAGTACCGAATTAGCAGCAAACCTTTTTCGTGCTACTCAAACAGAAGAAAAATTAAAAAGAGAAAAAATTAAGGGCAAGCAGAAAGCCAATCAAACGCATTATGAAGTAGGTAAAAAAGTAAGGCAGACCATTAAAGAATTAGGTGGAACAATGCCCGAAGATTTACCCGTTCACGAAAGTATTAAGAAGGTGGATACAAAAAAGCAGAAGCGGTTAGGTGATGGTAAAAAAAGAAATTGATGTTGTGATTGATTCCGTGAAAAATGTTGTGAGTGCCTTGAGGGCAATGGTTGGATAATTTATTTTTTAGCCCTGAAAGGGCCTGATATGCTAACGTCCCGTGAAGCGGGATGAAAGTGGTGAAGCCATGAAAGCTCTCAGCCCTGAAAGGGCGAAATATTAATCCCACACATAACGTTCATCATAATCTACCTGATACTTTTTCAGAATAACCCTGTATTGATCCTGAAAAGTTTTTTTGCTGTGATGTTCTTTCTGATTGGCAATATAATTTATTACTGCTTCTACCTCTGACGGATTTACTGAGAAGGCGCCATAACCATCCTGCCAATAAAAATTAGCAAACTCATCTCCCTTAGTTTTAATCCATTTTGATGAATGAGATTTTACCTCTTCAAGAAGTTTCATCAGTGCTATCTTTTTTGAAAGCATGCAAAGGATATGAATGTGGTCAACATGTCCACCGACTTTAATTGGATGACATTCTAAGTTTTTACATATGCCTCCAAGATAAGCATGTAGTTCATGTTCTATAGCATCATTAATCAGCGGTTGCCTGTGCTTTGTGCTAAAGACGATGTGCAGGTAGTTTTTTACAAGTGATTGTCCCATTTTTTATTTTGCCCTTTCAGGGCTTTGTTACTGAACTTCGTCCATTCTCAGGGCTACACCCTGCGTTGGCATATAACGTCCTTTCAGGACTTATCAACTGCCATTTACAATTCTTCCTTATTCCGTTGTGTTCGGTGGGTCAATGTATTTTTCTTTTATATCCTGTGCATTTTTTCTTATTCCTTTTACAAATGCTTTTCTGTATTCTTCAATTTTTTCTACATCACCTTTATCATAAGCATCAACTAACATTTCATAATCTTCTTTCGGAAATTTTGAATCAACTGGCAACCATAAAGTTTTTTCTAAATTATTTCCGTGTGGCATCTTGATAGCAAACTCCACCACTGCACCACTTCCAACTTTTGTTTTTACATTTTTTTCATACTGCTCATTCGTCAATAAATCTTCAATCAGGTTTTGCAATTGATACTCTCCTAAAACTCCCCTTGACTTTACATTGTTCATCGTCTTATTCAGATTGCCAACATCTTTCGCTAAATTCTGCATGTCGCCTAAACCTTTGTGAACTGCTTCCAATCTTTCACTGACAAGTTTGAAAGATTCTCCTAATCTTTTTTCAAGTGTTTCATTCAACTTCTCGTCAACTGTCTTTCTCATTTCCTCCAACTTCTTTTCATTACTCTCTTGCATTTTGTTTACTGAATTTTCAAGAGTAGTTTTCAATTCTCCCAACTTCAAATTGTTCGCTTCGTTTTGTGTTTTCTGATTATTCACGAAATCAGAAAAGTTTTCACGCAACTTTTCATTGAAATTTTTTAGTCCGTTGTTCAAATCAGTTTTGGATGCTTCCAAATTTTCTTTCAGTTCTTTTCTGCTGTCTTTGTTGTTGGTGTCAATGGCAGTTTGGAACGCTGTAAATTTTTCTCCTACTGAATTAGTAAGGGCTGTGAGTTGTTCCAAAAATGTTTTGTGAATTCATTCAACTGCTTTCCGATTTCTTCTCTTAAACCTTTTGAGTTCTCTGTACTTTCTTTTCTGTTGGTTGTGAATTCATCTTTCAAATTTCTCTCGGTATCTTTCAAATTTGAAATGAGTGTTGCAACTGAATTTTTTATTTCAGTCAACTCATTGCTTTCTTCTTTCTTCCCTGCTTTTAGAGTGAGAAAAATATTTACGATTAAGAGGATCGCAAGAAGCGCAAGAATAGTATAGAGCAGCATAGTGTTGTCCGGTATTATTTGTTATCAATTTTCCCTGCCTTGCCGGCAGGCAGGTTTTTCTCTTTTGCAGGTGGCAAAAAGTTTTCGGAAGTAATTACATTCTTCCCTGTTTTTTGTTCCAATGCAAGCCGAGCATCCTTAGCTATTCTTCCACCTTTCTTTCCTGCTTTTGCATTTTGATTTAATCCTTTTGCTTTTTCTGTTTCTGCTATTTGCCGTGTTGAAAGTTCGGCAAGAGCAGTAAAAATAAGTTCCGCTTCGCTCATGTGGTCTCTTAGGTTTTGCGTTTATAATCCTTTGATGTCCTTATGTTTCTTTACGGTTAATCCAGTCCATTCCTGATGAATAATGTTTGTGAGAAAAGCAAACTCATCCGATTTCTCAACGCCACTTTCTTTCCAGTAATCCGTTAATTTATTTCTTGTTTCTTGCCCTGTCATGTGTTGTTGAATCCACTTTTCACTTCTTCCCAATTGTTGCCAGTTTTCTCTTGCCCTGTCTAAACTTTATTCAGGGTTTGATATTTCCTGCATCCGCTCATAACCAACTTTTGCCAACCATTGTTAAAAAGGTTCTGCTTTGGGTGATGGAATGGATTGAATCAAGCGTAACAGTTGTTCAGTGTCTGCAACATCTGTTTCTCTTAATTTGCCATCTTCCGCAACTTATTTCAACCGGTTACAATTTGTAACCGTTTCATTTCCTTCTTTCAGCAGGCGGCTTTTCAGCACTTTCCAGTAGTTTCTTGCCCCTTGAAAATGAGGTTGGTCAGTAAGTATAGAAACAACATCCACCACTGAGAAATACCATTTCTCCTGCTCCGCATCCCAATGCGTTCTTACTTTTTTGCTTTCAAATAGTTTGATGTCGCTCACGGTATGTAATTTTTTATTTTGATCAACTCATTGCTTTCTTCTTTCTTCCCTGCTTTGAGAGTGAGAAAAATATTTACGATTAAGAGAATCGCAATGATGTATTTTTTTGTGTGGGCTATATGCTGCCGAATAAAATTCCATTTGCTTTTAATGTCATGATGTCTGTTGAATTGATTTCTGATAAATCAGATTTGTATTTCACTTCCGAAACTTCTGACGGGATATGAATTTCCTCAATCTTGATTATGTCTTGATGTCGGTAAAACTTCAATGATTCTTTTGCAATGTTGTAATCAAATTTTATTTTGATTGACTGCTCCAAAGAATTTGCAAGTGTCTTGAAAATAATGTTGTTCAATTTGTCTGTGAGTTCAATGTCATGTTGAATTTTATTTGTGATGCTTTCAACAAGATGCTGAATACTTTGTCCGCTGCTGTGTTGTCGGATAAAAACAGAAGCAATCAAAACCTGTGTGTCTGTCGGTGGATTCAATTGCTCGGATGAAAATGTATGTATGCGTTCAAAGTTTGAATTGCTTTTAACTTCAATTTTTTCTGGTCCTGAATTGAAATCAAATCTCTCCTCTGGAATGTTGTGCCAAAAGTTTAAAAGTGTTTTCGGGTTTGCAGAATTATCAATCAAAAAAAGTTCTGTCCAAAGTCCGTGAACAGTATTTGTCGGAGTGTCATTGAGAGAACGGAAAACTTCAACAAACTTGTTTATCGTTTCAACAACTTGCTCTTGTGTCGGTTTTATGTTCAATGCTTTCACGAATGATTCTGCAACACGAAGAAAATATTCCCGCAAGTGTCTGTCTGCACTTGTGAAAGTAACTATTGTAAAAGTTTGAAAACTTTCTTTCCCGTCCTCTGAAATTTTACATTCAATGTTTTGCAAAAGTTGCAAATACTTCAAGCGAAAATTTTTGATAGAAATATTTCTCAAACGATTTGCAACTGATAAAAGCAAAACAGGATTTCCTTCAATGTCAATCGCAACTCTGAAATTCGGAAAGTCAGGAATAGGAATAGCATTGAAAACTTTTTGATTGTCTTCGTCAGGAATTACAAGCGTATCATATAACTCAACTAAGTTCATGCTCTGTTTTCAGGTTGGCGGATGATGTCTGTGCCGATGTGTTCGGGAATCCATATTGCAAGAGTGGGAACGCTTGTGTAATCTGTACCACGCAAATTCAAAAGATGAACCTGAATTGAAATAAGATTTTCATTTTTAATTTCTGAATCGCCAGGATAAACATCTCCGATTTTGAACTGTGCTGTGTCTTTGGTCGGTTGCTTACCTTGAAAGAGTTGTTGAATTTCATCGTTACGAGTTAACCTACGAGTTCTTCTTGTCCAGTCATTCAAACTTCTTGCACTCATCAAGTAGATTAAACATTCTTCGTTTGGATGCTCCGATAAATATCGTCTTAATATTCCTCTCAAACTTGAATACGAAGCGGAATCACTTTCTCTTGTGAACTTCAATTTGTTCAGCAAGTTTCTCAAACAATCTTGCAAACGAACTCTTGCAACAAAATGTTTTTGCTCTTGTGTTCTGTTGTCGTGTCCTTCATCAACTGCAAAAGTGTTTTCAATTGGAGTTAGGTAGTCAAACAAATTTGTTCTGTTGGGTTCAATAAATTCTTCTATGTCATGCGGTGCATTTACCCTGAACCATTCATCACCGAAATTATCTCGGTCTAAATTATCGTAAAGAATATTTGCTCTTGTCAAATTCAACATCATGTCCAACACTGCTTCTCTGTTCCAATTATTCAAAGGTTTGTTGTTGATGTCAAATTCTTCCAACTGCTCACGAACATTTTCTTCGTGGTCAATAATTGCGTTGTAAGAATCAATTGTAACTTGGTCAAGAAACACTCTGCAATAACCTAAGAACCCTCTCTTGTAACCAAAAAATCTTGCTCGCTGTTGTATCGTGTCAACATTTCCAACTCCTACATTTCTCGGCATGTATGTTACAGTCAATCCTTCAACTGTAAATCCTCTGTCCATTGATTGTCCTCCTACAAGAATCCATGAATATGAATCTTGCCAATTGATTTGTGGTGTTGAACCTCGTCTTGCATTTACTTCAACGATTGGAGTGTATTGAATTGCATGAACCAAATTGAAATCGGTTAATCTTTCAAAAGGTAAAATGTTTGGAACTGTTCTTCTCAAATCATCATACGCCTCTCTGAAATCAGCTATCAAAATATTTTTTTCTGCATCATCATTTCCTGTCAAGATTCTTCTCCAACTGTTGCAAATTCCTCTTACCCATTCTGTGAATTGATTGTGGTCGCCTTGCAGTCGTGAAGGATGCACAAGCATTGAACGGTTTCTTTGGTCTTGTAAAATTTCTCCCGCAACAACTCCCAAAAAGAAAACTCTCATTGCTGCAATCAAACTTTCTGGTGGTTCGTGTAACGGATGATTCGGTGCAGGTAAATCAGTCAAAGGAATTTCTTCAACAAGATGTGCTTCTTGTCGGAAAAAATCCATTCCACCTGTGTATTCTGTTCCGGGTGTAAGCAACTTGATAAAGTTTGGAGAAAGCCGGTCAACTATGTTAATGAATAAATTCGCTTGCGGTGTTGCTGTGTATTGAACGAAAGTGTGATGTGTGAAAAGTCCTTTCAATCTTGTTATCCGTCTGTAAATTGTTGAAACATCACTCTCGGTCAAATCTTCAATGTCAATTCCTTGTCGTGCTGCTCTCCTCGCAAGTGTGTTCAAACTTGCTTGGTCTCCCTCGTCATCAATTATTAGAGTCGGCACTCCATTCAAATTTAGTCCGTCAAAAATTTCTGCAATGTTGAACAAGTGGTCTTTCTGTTTCATTACAGTCAGCAACAAAGTTCTGCATCTTTCATTTTGAAAATTTGGGTCAGCCCATTGTGCTAAAACTGTTTGAATTGTTTCTTGATGTTCTATCTCACTCGGATTTGGAATCAAAGTCCACTTGCGGTCAAATCGTGTGTCCAACCTTAGTTCTCGTCTCAACCGATTTGTTGACTGATTGAAAAGCGAAGTTGATGTTCCCGCAATTACAATTACAATTTGATAATTGTTGTCCCGTGCTAACGCTGCAAGCGTTGTGAACGAAAGAGTTTTCCCGCTTTGCACATAACCAATTACAATTCCTGTTTCGCTGTTGGTGGGTGTATTCGGATTTCCGCATACTTGCATGATGCGAAAAGTTTCATCTAAAACTCTTTGCCCTGCTTCATTCAGATTTCTGTTTCCGTCAACAAGTTTTGAATTACTGCGAAGCAATTCATTTGTTTCATCACCAACAAAAGGATTCCATTGTCCGTTGGGTTCGTTGTCTTGCATTTCTATTACTTCTGGCATATTATTCAGGGTTGCTTAAATAATTTATTAACTCATTAAAATTTCTTCTGACTTCCAATTGTGTTTTTGCTCCACTTTCTCTTGCAAGAATTTCTGAAAGTCCAAATGCTGCTGCGATACGAAGTATCGGTTCAATTTTATTGTTGTCAATTCCTGTGAACTCAACCATGAAAGGATGTGTCAATGACAAACGAATTCCAACTTGACGAACAGAAGTGTTGTCTGATTTTTTTTTAAATAAATGGTCGCCAACTTCAATCAGTTCTTTTAATGAAGGGTCGTATGAAAGTTCAATAGAAATTTTCCAAGTAACCTTGTTGAAGCGAACTTCAAACTCACGATGAATTGTTTTTTCTGTTTTGCTTAATTCTTGTTTCTCTACTGCAACAACTGGATTGTCTCGCAACTCCGTTAATGCTTCGGGAACTTTCTTTTCTAATTCATCAACTGTTTCATCAAGTGCCTTCTTCGCTGCTTTATATTCTTTCTCCGTTGCTCTCACTCTGTATTTCTCTGCTTGTTGAAGCAATGGAAAATCTTTGTGTTCTAATTCTTCACGCAAGCATTGTAGAAACACTTCTAAATTTTCATCCCACTTGATTCCCTTCTTCGTAAAGATTACTTCAAATCCTTCAAGATGTAATTCGCCAAATACTCTTTGATAGCGAAAACTATTTGGGTTTCCGAAAATGTATTCAGGTCTGAAACCATTATCAAAACTTCCTTCAATTACTCTGCCTCTGCGGAACAGAGCGAAACCTGCTTCTGATGTTGATGCTTTCTCTCTGATTGCTACAAAGCCGTGAACACTTAACCCGTCATGAACTGGAAAATTTATTATCTTCTTCCATTCAATTGCTTCTCCTTTCGGCTCACTCCATTTTGGAGCTTTCAAAATATTTGGCTCTTGATAACTCAATGGTTCATTGTCAACTTTCAGAATCAAAATTCCGTTGCGAATAAATTCTCTGTAAATACTTTTCAAATGGTCTTTCACTTTGCCAAGCCCTCTTCGTCTTGGCATCTTGTTCACATTGGTTAATTCAATAATTGTGTAGTGAAGATTTTTGTTTGCAGTTTGAGTTTCAACATCAAGTTCTTCAATCTTTTTTTCAAAGATATTTTTCATGTTGAAGTGAACTGTGTTTTCTAATGTTTCGCCTAACGCTTTTGTTCTTACAGTCCATTCATCAGAGAACCAACAAGCGGCTGACTTCATTCCCATTCCAAACTCTGAAAGTCCGCTTGTGTCTGGCGGTGCTTCGGCTGCTTGAAATGCTCTGTCGTAATCCTCCTCATGTATGCCTGCTGCATTGTCTCTGATGGTTATTCTATTTTCCGTATCGTTAATTTCAATCTTCACTTCAAGTTTGAAATTTTTTCCGTTGACTACTTTCAATTCCTTTTCATTCAAAAGATAACTTGCAATTGCATTGTCAACAAACTCTGCTAAAGCAAACCATGTTTCGTATTCCAAAAATTTCAGAACAGAAAGAATAGTTGTTTGTGGTCGGATATTTACTTTATGCTGTTTCATGTTGATGCTGTAAGTTGGAAATAAGTTGTGGGTGTTGCGTAGCAACACCATTCAACTTTTTTTCTTTGATTAATTTTTCAGCAATCAACTTTACAATGTCTGCATTAACAGCATTGCCCAAAGCTTTGAAAGCTGCGTTATCGTTGTCAGGTAATTTTATTCCTGTAAGCGACTGTAACTTTTGTCCTTCCGATTTTGAAATGTAGCGATGTTCCCAACCAATGATTGGAATTTGTGTATTGGTGCAAACAAGAGAAGGGAAGAAGTCAACTTTTTTTATTCTAATTCCTGATGCTCGGAATTGAAGAATGTAGTTTGTGATTTCTCTTTCAGATGTTCCAACATTCCATTCAAGTTTTTGCCAACTCTGTGATGGAAGTTCTTTTATTTTCTTCATCACTTTCTCAATGTGTTTTTTGTTGTCGCTGTAAAATTTCCTGTTCTGTTCTATGTATCGCTTTTTCCAATCGGGGAAAACTCTTTTTACTCTTGCGTAGCTTGGTAATAAAGCAAACTGTTCTTTTTTCTTTAGTCCTTTTAAACTCACACCAAAATTTCCTTTGAACTTTTCAAGTTCTGCTGCTGTCATTCTGAACGGATGTGATTTGTCGTAAGGATAATTTGCTCCGAACTCCATACTCCAAATTGGAAAGCCGGGCAATTTTGTTTCTTCTGGAATTGCATCAATGAATTCTTGCCACAACTTTAAACACTCAATATTTTTTTGAGGAAGTTTTTTTGCCGTTGCAGGATTTTTTTCAATGAATTGAAAAATGTCAAACTGTTTTGTTTTCAGTTTGTCAATTTCATCAAAATTGAAATGAGAAAGTCCATTACGAGAACCTACAATGAAAATTCTCTTTCTATGCTGTGGAATTCCAAAATCTTGTGGAGAATAATTTCTGTGGTCAACTTTATATTTTATTCTTTCAAACTCCGCTTCCATGTAGTTCCATGTTTTTTCGTTGTCATGTTTTTTAATGAACGGAACATTTTCAAGAATAAAATATTTTGGTCTGCGAAATTTTAAAATGTTTATAATCTCGTCAAACAAAACTCCTCTATCTTCATCATCCATTCCTAATTGCTTTCCCGCTTTGCTGAACGGCTGGCATGGAAAACCCGCACACAATATGTCGTGCTTTGGTATCGTGTGAATTTTTTCTTCAACAATTTTTTTTATGTCGCCTTGAACTTCAATTTTCCAATTGTCTTTATACAACTTTTGCAATGTCGGGTCAATCTCACTCGCAAACACGCACTCATGTTTGAGTTCGTGTAGAGCTTTATGAAAACCTCCGAGTCCTGCGAATAAGTCAATAAATTTCATTGTTGCTCGTCAATTTTTAATATCTTATAATGTAATTTATTCAAAATCATTTTCAGTCAATAAGACAGTTTGTGAGGAGCAATTCCGTGTGCTCTGTCTATTCTTAGTTTTTTAAAACTGTTGAGATATTTCTGTGGTTCTTGCACACGGATAAAAGTTAGGTGTTACGCTGC
>Ga0163154_10003036_pt1 | contig 23836 bp, 26 predicted proteins | sample OliLakLV19MP9P1_FD_148649 | JGI IMG/M metagenome (GOLD analysis project Ga0163154, IMG submission 148649) | Freshwater microbial mat bacterial communities from Lake Vanda, McMurdo Dry Valleys, Antarctica - Oligotrophic Lake LV.19.MP9.P1 | ecosystem: Environmental > Aquatic > Freshwater > Lake >... | reverse complement strand
CCTAAATCCCCTCCCCATTGCATGGAGAGGGGACTTCAAGATGCGTTTCTCTCCCCCTCTCCAATACTTGGAGAGGGGGCTGGGGGGTGAGGTAAGCGAAAGTCCTGAACTAATTACTATGAACTGCGTAACTTATAATTAACCTGAGTTTCGGACAGTGTTTTCATTCTATCCCCACCCCTAAATCCCCTCTCTACGAAGTGGGGAGGGGACTTAAAGAACCATTGTGAACCAGTTTTCTCCCCTTCTCCATGCAATGGAGAAGGGGTTGGGGGATGAGGACATCATAAAAGTTAATCAAAGTGTGTTATCCAAAACTGAGGTTAATTATCAAAAATCTAATGCGTATCATGGTATAATCAATAGATAAAATGTTTCATTTTGAGGTGATTTGTGGCGCTTACCGCGATTTATGATGGGCATTGTGTCATCTGTAATACGACCCGACGTGTGGTCGGTGCGTTGGATTGGTTTAAGCAAGTTGAGTTCTTGGATTTACATGACCGGACGCAAGTATCATCGCGTTTTCCGGCGCTCGATCAATCGAATTTAATGGGCGAAATTCACGTGCTCGATTCAAATTTGCGGGTTTTCCCCGGCTTTACCGGAACACGGCGGATGCTGCGGGCGCTTCCGTTGGGTCTGCCACTTTGGGCGATTTTGCGACTGCCCTTTATTGGCGATTGGGTAGGGCCGCGCATGTATCGCTTTATTGCGAAAAATCGCTACGCCATCAATCGATTGGTTGGGGTTGATCTTGACCAGCTTGAACGCGAAGAAGCGGATTGTATTGATGGCGTGTGTAAAATCCCGCAGCGTTAACTAAAGTCTTACATCTAAACAGCACGCTAAACAGCGCGAAATAGAGAGCCAGAGAACCGAAAAGTTGTTGTGTCTCTGTCTCTTTTTTTCTCTGCGTTAAAATAATCTTTATCCGTTGACGAGTCCTTTTGATGTATATTGAACATCTTTCGCTGACCAATTTTCGCAATTATGCGCGTCTGGAAATCGGTTTGCCAGATGCGCCTATTCTGCTGCATGGTGCGAATGCTCAGGGTAAGACCAGCTTGCTTGAGGCCATTTATTATTTGGCGACTTCGCGTTCCCCCTACACAACGAGTGATCGTCAGTTGATTCACTGGCGCACCGAAGAAGACTTGATGCCTTATTCCCGCCTTGTCGCGGAGATCAGCGGCAAAAATGGCGCGTATGATCGGCTTGAAATGACCCTTATGCTGGAAACATCAGGCGAGGGCAGGCAGCGCTTTAAGAAGGTTATTAAGCAAAATGGGGTCGATAAGCGCGTGATGGATATTGTCGGCCTCGTGAATGTCGTGCTGTTTTTGCCCCAGGATTTATCCTTAGTGGAAGGAGCGCCTGCTGACCGCCGCCATTTTATGAACGCCACACTGTCACAGGTCGATAAGCCCTATTTCGCTGCGCTGGATAAATATGAAAAAATTCTGCCACAGCGCAACGCCTTACTGCGCCGGATTGGGGAGCGGCGGGGCAGCGCTGATGAATTAACTTTCTGGGATGAGCAGTTGATTCAAACAGGCAGCATCATTATCGCCGGACGGCAGCGTTTTTTGCGTGAGTTGGAAATTACCGCCCAACGCGCCCATTACGATTTAACAGGCAACAAAGAACAGCTTACGCTGCGCTATCAACCGAATTTTACGCCAACCTCTAACGGCAGCAGTCAGCTTTCATTTGATGTTTTGGGGTTGGATTTGCACCGTGACCTTGACCCCGCGCAAATCGCGCCGCAGTTCGCGGATAAACTTAAGGCCGAGCAAAAAGAGTCGATTCAGCGCGGCGCGACCCTCAGCGGCCCGCATCGGGACGAACTGCGCTTGAGCATCAACAACCGCGATTCGGGGCTTTATGGCAGTCGCGGACAGGCACGTACAGCCGTCATGTCGCTTAAATTGGCGGAACTGCAATGGATGCGGGAAAAAATTGGTCAGTGGCCTATTTTGCTGCTGGATGAGGTCATCGCCGAATTGGATTCTAAGCGCCGCGCTTATTTATTGGAACGCATCGACGGCGCGACCCAAACCCTGCTGACGACGACAGAACTTGAAATTTTTACGCCGGAATTTCTCAAACGTGCTGCTTTATGGCGTGTCGAAGATGGGCAAATCGAACCCGGATAAATTATAATTTAAGCCGTTGCACCCCCCAACACAAGGAAAAAATATATGTTCATTACGTTTGAAGGCATGGATGGCAGCGGCAAGACAACTCAGATACGCCAGACAGCGGCTTATTTGCGCGAGTGTGGTTTTGAGGTGCTGCTCACCCGCGAACCAGGCGGGACGAGTATTGGCGACCAGGTGCGCGGTGTTCTGCTCAAACAGGCGGAAAATGGCGAGGATGAGATGCAAAACGCAACCATGCACCCACATACTGAACTGCTGCTGTTTTGTGCGTCGCGGGCGCAGCTTGTGGCGGAAGTGATCCGCCCTCATCTGGAACGTGGCGGCATGATCATTTGTGACCGTTATATTGACTCCACTTATGCCTATCAAGGCTACGGTCACGGCCTTGATCTTAAAGCGCTTAAAAGCATCGTCACTTTTGCGACAGGCGGCCTGCTGCCCGATTTGACCATGTATCTGGACATCACGCCCGAAGACAGCCTCAAGCGGCGGGCGGCGGCTTCACTTTTTGGCGAAGAATGGAATCGGCTGGATGATATGGAAATGGCCTTCCATCAGCGCGTGTATAAGGGCTACAAAGCGCTCATGAAAAAAGAGCCGAAGCGTTGGGCGCGGATTAACGCCAGCGATAGTGTGGCGCAGGTGCAGCACAACATCATTTCAGCCTTGAATGAACACTTGGGTTTACAAATTCCGCAACCGCTTTAGAGAGAAAGTCTTGCAATGATCGACATTGAATTTAATATCCAAGTAGATGAAGCACAAGCATCAGAAGATCGCATTCTGGACGATTACGAATTGGCGCTGATGATCGACCATACCAAAGCGCAAATCACCCGACAGGTGCAAACTGCGTTAGGGAGCCTTGTTTGTGCTGAGCATCATCAGCCGCCGCGTGTGATTATTTCGGGCGCTTACTCGCTGGAAACAGAGCAGCTAGAGATTTCTTATCATGTGGATACATGCTGCAAGCCGTTTTTGATGGAGGCGGTTCGGGCGCTGAATCAAGGATAAGCCAATTGGTTTAACATCTTAAATAATATAGAGGTATATTACTGCACGTCATCATCCTGCGTATTATATGTTTTGATTATGCGTTGGATTTCTTCTCTGGGTATGTCTGACTGATCTGATTTTGAATAGATTGTCAGCATAATGATCCTATCACCTACTTTGACATAATAGATCAGGACTTTCGCTTACCTCACCCCCCGGCCCCCTCTCCAATACTTGGAGAGGGGGAGAAAAACGCATCTTGAAGTCCCCTCTCCATGCAATGGGGAGGGGATTTAGGGGTGGGGTAAATGCGTGAGCGAAAGTCCTATAGATAATGCGATAGCCGCCGCTTTTCCCTCGGCTTGCATCTCTATTCTTGGCACGTACTTTTCGTACATCGTAAGCAACGCCTGGTATTTTATCACCCGGTAATTCGCCGCGTTTTAAGGCTGCAATAGTGGGTTCGATATCAGCGTCAATGTGCCTGTAGCGTTTTACAAGGCGCTTTAAAGCATCTTCAAAATCGGGAGCAAAGATAACACTAACAAGCGGCTTTCACTCACCTTCGGATTCTCGCTCTCGCTGTAGTTCTTCTAAAACTTCATCAGCAGAGCGTCCTTCACCGCGCATTGCTTGACCCCATGCTCTCTCGAAAGACTCGACAGGATTTGGCAAATCAGAGTCGATTACAGGAGGATTATCAACCTCATCAATAATCATCCGACGGAGGTAATCTTTCACAAGTTCCTGTGGTGTAAAATTGGTCACATCTTCGGTGTAGGATTTTGCCACATGGAGTAATTTATTGTAGAGTTCAGTAGACAACTCCAAGCTCAATGTGACTGTCTCTGTATGAATTAGATTGGTCATAATCTCAAACCCCTTGCAATAATCTAATGTCCATTTTGTATCGCTACGAAGGCGGTGTTGGTGGCGGTTCGGATTTTGTGGCGCTTTCGTGATCTCGTAAATCCTGCTCAACTTTTTCCATCTTTTCACCGCTCAGCAATTTTTGTGTCGCTTCATGATAGGGCAGACCCAATTCTGGCGATGTACCGCCGACCTGTTGGAACATTTCGCCCACCTGCCGCGAATCACCTGATTCAAAGACGGAAAGCATCTCCCCGGAAGACATTTTCGTAAAATCGCGGGTCGGTTTTTGGATGGCTACCCGGTCAATTACGCGGGAAAGCTCGGCGCTGGCGCAGTTGGGGCAAAGGCGCGTGGCGGAATCATAATCATGATACGTTTTATAAAACAGCGAGAAGCGAGTCCCGCAATTTTTGCAGCGATAATCGTAACTTGGCATAACTCAACTCACTAAAATGTGCTATCGTTAAGGTGTCTTTTGATGATACCGTATTGTGTGTAAGAATCCCGATTGTGATGAGAGATTACCCTAATGCTCAGTGATCCACCACCCGAAAAAGAACGCCGTCCCCACCCTTTAGAACAACGCCCTCAAGAACCACCATCGGCAGAACAAACGCAGCGCCAGCAAATTATGTTGCATATTCCGGTTGTTAAACCCTTTGTGATGTATGTACTGATTGCCTTAAACGCGATCATTTTTGTTGCGGCCTTTTATTTGCTCAAACCGATTGACCTGAATCGGCTTTACGACTGGGGCGCGAATAATGGGCGTTTCGTTTTGCAATATGGCGAATTTTATCGCCTGACGACAGCGATGTTCTTGCATAGTAATGCGACGCACATTCTCTTCAATATGCTCTCCCTCTATTATATCGGCTCAACCGTCGAACAATTATTTGGGCATTTTCGCTTTGGTCTTATTTACTTTCTGGGCGGATTGTCTGGGTCAATTTTAAGCATTCTCCTCAATAATCCCGACACCTACTCTGTCGGGGCATCAGGGGCGGTGTTCGCGGTGTTCGGTGCGGAGATGGTGTACCTTTATCAACATCGCAAGCTGCTGGGCGCACGGGGGCAAATGCAGCTTCGTAATTTAGTCGTGATCGGATTGATGAACCTCGTAATCGGATTCGCCAGCACGTTGAATGCCAATGGGGGAGTCGTCATCGACAGTTGGGCGCATATCGGAGGTTTCTTGGGGGGGCTTGGTCTGGCTTGGTACATTGGTCCGATTTTCATCATTAACCGCCACACAGAACGTCCAGGTGCGTATGTTGCTGAAGATATTAACCCGCTTGAACGCAGATACCAGATTCTCTTAATTTTTGTTTCATTAATGTTGGCTGTATTAATTACGGCCACCCTGATCGCACGTTAATGCTCTATACGTAATTTTCGCAATTTCTTTACCTAATTCATAAATAAAGCCTGTTTGAATCCGTGAAAGCGTTTTCATCAGGTTTATGTTACATAAAAACAACTTGCTTTTTTTAGGATTTTTTTACATAATTCATAAATGTAAAGACAAAGTGAAACATCGTCAAATCTTAATTAATAAAGAATAGTTTTTTGATGTAAGATAAGCATCATAACGCCTACGATCACAATAGTTAGAAAGTCCTGATTAATGGCAGTTTTACTCAATCCTAATGCGCGTGTTATTGACCCAGATGTAGATGTAATTATTGGTCGAGGAGCGGCTGCGCCAAATGCGGAAGCTGTTCAAGCAGCGACAATAAGCCAGAACTATGCCGAAAAACCGGGTATTTCGGGGATTAACCTTTTCGTCTTGGGCATCACCATCTTAGTTGGTATTGCGATGTGGGCAGTTATTCTCTATTTGGGATACGCGGCGCTTAGTCTGCTCTTTTAGATACGCGCTGAATAATCTATCCTCGAAAAAAAAGTGCCGTGCATGTATATTCTCTCGTGGTGTCTTCACCAGAGGGATTTGTAATGCGCCAACGGTCTCCCGATTTTTTCATCCTCATTTTACTTTTCTTGCTGCCGCTTGGGATGTTTTTTCAACAAACATTAGGTGGTCGAACACTGCTCCCGACAGAAAATCTGTACCAATACGAACCTTACGCCACCTATCGAGAGGTTGTTCGAGCGCCTGATGTACCGCATAACCATTTGCTTTCTGACTTGGTGCTGCAAAATATGCAGTGGAAAGCCTTTATCCGCGAGAGCATCGCGCAGCGGCAGGTGCCGCTTTGGAATTCGCATCAATTCTCCGGCATTCCATTTATGGCTGCCGGGCAGCAATCGACTCTTTATCCCCTCAGTATTCTTTATTACGTGCTTCCATTAACTGCTGCTTACGGCTGGTTCACCGTGTTGAATCTGTGGTTGGCTGGCGTATTCATGTATCTGTTCATGCGCGGGTTGGGTGTTATCCGCGTTGGCGCGACGGTTTCCGCCGTGACCTATCAACTCTGCGGATTCTTTATCGCCAGCGCGGTTTTCCCGATGATTACAGGCGCGGCGGCATGGCTGCCTTTATTACTGCTGATGACAGAATTGATTATCACGCGATCTGCCCGTCCACTGTGGGTGGCGATTGGCGCTGGAGCGCTGGCGTGTAATATTTTCGCTGGACACGCCGAAATGACGATCTATACGCTGCTCATCGTAGGCTATTATGCAGCGGCGTCGCTGGACACGCCGAAATGACGATCTATACGCTGCTCATCGTAGGCTATTATGCAGCGGCGCGGCTGATATGGGGCTATTGGAGCAATCGTCAGGCCAAACCGCTTCGTCAAACGCTGATTAAAGCGGGTTGGTTGGGCATCATGATCGCACTCGGATTTGGATTAGGCGCGATTCAATTGATTCCGCTGTACGAGTTCGCCAACACCAATTGGCGGGCGGAACGTGCCGATTTAAGTACGGTACTCACTTATGCCCATCGTTTCCGCGATTTTGTTCAGTACCTCATGCCTAATTTTTACGGCAGTCCGGCGCATCACAGTTATTTTGATTGGTTCTCACTGCGGACGGTTCGTGAATTTACCAATGCCGCCGGACAACCGATTACGTATATCGACTGGGGAATCAAAAATTATGTCGAAAGTGCGCTGTATCTCGGCATTCTTCCCCTTGTGCTGGCGATTTATGCGCTGGTTGATCGCTGGTTTAATCGTAAACGTACCGACTCAGATCAGACTACCCAACCGCCATATCATGCAATCTTCCTAATCCTCATCTTGATTAGTCTGACATTCATGTTCGGGCTGCCGACTTATGCCGCGATTTATCTTCTGCCGGGGATCAATCAACTCAATTCGCCGTTTCGTTGGGTGTATGCCGTAACGTTGGGTATCGCTGTGCTGGCGGGTTTCGGTGCTTCCGCGCTCGCAACATTATCGCCAAAAAGCCTTCAGTGGTCACGTCGATTCGGTTATGGGCTAATTGGTGCTGGAACTGCGATTTTGGCGGCGCTGCTCCTGAGTCGAATTTTTTTCGCACAGATCGAGCCATTGTTCAATCGCATCGTGAACAGCATGGCGCTGGCGAATCAAGCCTTTTCTGATGGGCGCATGTTTTACAATTATCAATTCACCAATGTCCTCACATTTGGACTCATGACGCTTGGCGCGGGTGGGGTGTTTTGGCTGGCGGGACGAAGTTCAAAATTTGCTCAAGGTGATATTTTACCCCGACAACGCTATTTGGCTTATTTGTGGCAGTTCGCCGCCATCGCACTGATCGCGGTTGACCTGATGATCGCCTCATGGGGATTCAATTCTGCCTCTGATCCAGCACTGCTCGATTTTACGCCGCCGAGTATGCAATGGCTGATTGATCGTCAAAAAGAGGATGGCGCGTTTCGTTATATCACCCTAGATGACCCGACTCAACACGCGCCCTTGTTTCAGGCCAATATGACGATGCGCTATGGGCTGGACGATGTGCGTGGTTATGACAGCATCATTCCAGCGCAGTATGTTGCTTTTATGCGCGAGACAACGCCACAGCTTCAACTGGATTACAACCGAATCGCGCCACTTTACGCAGATCGCATTGGCGTATGACAGCATCATTCCAGCGCAGTATGTTGCTTTTATGCGCGAGACAACGCCACAGCTTCAACTGGATTACAACCGAATCGCGCCACTCTACGCAGATCGCATTGACGAAATTGATTGGACTCGGTTGAGTCTACTCAATGTGCGCTATATCATCACGCACACATCGGTTGATCTGAATACAGCTCTTCCGTCCGGACTTGACCCACGCTACGGCAACGGCACAACCTTACCGCCCAGATCGCCCGTCTATGAGGATGAAGCTGCGCGTATATGGGAAATTTATACGCTGCCCCGTGCTTATATCGCCCAACAGAATGACCCCGGTGAGCCGCTGCGCCTTGAATCCGGCATTAACATCGGATTGTATGCCGCCCTATATAACGATACGGGACGCGAGAAGTTCGTCGATGTGAGTGTCGCATCCGGCGAGAATGATTCTTGGCTTGTCCTCAGCGAAACCTACGCCCCCGGCTGGAAAGCCTTTATCCGTCCGCGTGCAGGCAATCAAGATGAAGAACAGCCGTTGCAGACTGAGCGCGTTCTGGAAAATTTCATCGGTGTCCTTTTGCCGCATGGCAGCGCCGAATATACTATTCGGTTGGTTTACAGCCCAACAAGTTTTCAAGTGGGCTTGTTTGGTTCAGTCATAAGCGCCGGATTGATGATCTTTCTGGTGGGCGTGTGGGCATGGGGCATGATTTTCCGTCAACAAGTCGGCGAGAGTACAACCCTGTCTCGCCTTGCCCGGAACAGTATCGCGCCAATTGTGCTTAATCTGTTTAATCGCGGCATTGATTTTGCGTTTGCGTTTGTCATGCTGCGTATTTTGGGGCCGGAAGAGGCAGGCGTTTATCAATACGCGGTGGTGATATTCGTCTGGTTCGATATTTTGACCAACTTTGGACTGAACACCTTTCTCGTGCGCGAAGTGGCTCGCAATCGTGACCGCGCCGCGTATTATCTGCTCAATACCAGTTTGATGCGGTTGATTTTGATTCTGATCGGTGTGCCGCTGTTGGTAGGTTTCATCTTAAGTCGGCAAAATTTTATCAGTCCACCGCTTAATCCCGAAGCATTGGTCGCGCTGGGCTTGCTTTATATGGGCTTGCTGCCCAGCAGTTTGAGTACAGGTTTGACCGCACTGTTTTACGCCTTTGAAAAAGCCGAGTATCCGGCGGCTGTTGCCACGATTACGACCATCAACAAAGCGATTTTCGGCCTGATCGCGTTACTGTTGGGCTATGGCATTGTGGGATTGGCGATGGTCAGTATCTTCTTGAATTTTATCACGCTGCTGATTTTGCTGTATGGCGCACGGACGTTAATCAACTTTGCTAGGGGCGACTCGGCGAGTCGCCCCTACCAGCCTAATCTGGGGTTGATGGGCAGCATGGCGCGGCAAAGCTGGCCTTTGATGCTCAATCACTTTCTGGCGACGATTTTCTTCCAGATAGATGTCGTTATTTTGGAAGCGTGGCATGGGTCGCGGGTGGTGGGGCAGTATGGCGTTGCTTATAAGTGGTTGATGGCGATTAACGTCATCCCATCCTTTTTTACGCAAGCGCTACTGCCGATTATGTCACGCCAAGCCAGCGCCGACCCTGCTGCTTTCCGCCGCACGTATATGTTGGCGATTAAGCTGTTGGTGTGTATTGCGCTTCCGTTGGCGGTGTTGTTTACGTTTACCGCAACTGCACTCACGGCTGTTTTGGGTGGGGCGGAGTATCTGCCGGAAGGCGCGATTGCCTTACAAATCATGATCTGGAGTATTCCGGTTGGCTGGATGAACAGCCTCACGCAGTACGTCTTAATCGCGCTGGATTTGCAACGGCGCATCACGGGTGCGTTTATCATCGCGGTGACGTTTAATATTGTCACCAATTTGGTCTTGATTCCGCGTTATAATTATCAGGCTGCTGCTCTGACCACTATCGCATCTGAACTCGTCTTATTTTTCATGTTTGTGATGATCCTGCAAAAAGCCGTCGGCAGAATCGACTGGTTGGCGATTGTTGTGCGTCCTGTTGTCGTGGCGAGCGCGATGTTTATCAGTATTGGTCTTTTATGGCCTGTTCAGCCGATTCTGGCTTTGTTGGTCGGATTAGCCGTTTATCCGATTGTTTTGTTGGCGCTTAAACCGCTGACTGCTGACGAATGGCAAATGATTGCGCCGATTTTGCCTGCCCGACTGCGCCCATTAGCGCCCTCTTCTTAGGTCGGGATAAACGCTGACAGCTAGGGATTTCGCTTTTGTCGTCAGAAAATCAATTATTAGAAAGAATAATATTTTAGAAGCGAATTAGCCTGCTTTTCCCTGACCGTTCTCTGGGCTTGATTCGGCAATGACGACTTGAATATTGCCGTTATGCATTAAACGGGAGACATAAGGGTTATCGATTACGCTAATAACACGCTCTTCGCCATCACGTTTGATCGGGACATGGTAGACACTGACTAGGCGCATTCCAGCAAACCAGCAGTCTTCGCGTGTGACGGTATTATCCATTTCCCAGTCATTAAAAATTGCCGTTAACAGCGCATCGCCGCCTGCATATTTTTCGCAGGTGGGGCTCCAATGTTGGGTGACATCCATATACTCGACATGAAAATTGGTTGCATTGCGGTTAATCATGACATGCTCCTTAAAAAATTCGATTTAGTGTTATTTTTTATCTAGTTTGATCTTAATTATAAGTCATTATAAACCTAATTTGGGTAAAACCAACAAGCATTTTGTTAACCTCTGTTTAAATATTGTTACATTTTCAAGAAGTATTTTCCTTATGGTGCTAAGTATTTCCTAAGTTTCATATAATAAGGGTGATTTTAGTGATTTATTACAAATAATCACCCTTTTTTAACAATACTTTGTTAATTATGCGCTGTGCAAATTATACGATTTTTAACTCGTTTTCTTGGCAATCATCTCAAATTCGGCGGCAGGCAAAATAATGTTGAGGTGATAATGCTCAATTAAGGTATCAATATAAGGCGTATAAACAACGCGCATTCTTTCAATTCGAGTATCAAGGTAGATGTAAAAGTGATAGACGATCACCCGCCGTCCGTTGAACCAATGCTCTTCTTGCAGAGCGCTTCTTTCCAGAAGCCACCCGTTGTCCAGCGCGGTCAAGAGGCTGTCACATCCGGTGTATTCCTCGGAGTATGGGCACCAATGCCGCTGTAAATAATGTTCGCGCAATTCATATTCCATGAAGTCCTCCCCCTAAAAACGAATAATTTGGGCAGGCGACGATTTTTGAACATTGTTACCCGTTACTACAATGTCTATCCTACATTGTATAACATAAATTCGTCCTAAAACCCACGAACATCTTATGAATTTTTTACACGCGATAAGCGCAGCCTGTAGATGTAACGGCTTGTGCTATAATCGCGGTTCTAAACGTATTTTTACCACTTAAGAAGGTTTGGCTTGTGGCGACACTTATACAAATCCAAGATATTGCGAAATATGACGGTCAGGAAGTGACCTTGCGCGGTTGGGTTTATGACCGGACGGGCAAGGGCAAGCTCCAATTTATCAAGATGCGCGACGGAACGGGTATCGTCCAATGTGTTGGCTTTAAGGGCGATATGGACGAAGCCGAATTTGAGCTGACAGGCAAGCTCGGACAAGAATCGTCGATCATCATCACAGGTACAGTCCGGGCGGAAGGTCGCGCTCCGGGCATCCCCGGTGGTTATGAAGTCGGGATTAAGAAGCTGGAAGCGATCCAGCAGGCGACGGATTATCCCATCAGCCCCAAAGAACACGGTATTGAGTTTTTGATGGATCATCGCCATTTATGGGTGCGTTCCAGCCGTCAGTGGGCGATCTTACGCATCCGTGCCACGATTGTGAGCGCCTTACGCAATTGGTTGGACGATCACGGGTATCTTTTAGTCGATACGCCCATTATCACCCCCGCCGCTGGCGAGGATACCACCTCATTATTCGAGATTGATTACTTTGATGAACCTGCTTATCTGGCGCAAACCGGGCAGCTTTACAACGAGGCGAATATGGCCTCTTTCGGTAAGGTGTACTGCTTTGGGCCGACCTTCCGCGCCGAAAAATCGAAGACACGCCGCCATTTGATGGAGTTCTGGATGCTGGAGCCAGAAGTAGCGTTTATGTCTTTGGAAACCCTGATGGACATGGAGGAACAACTTATCACTCATGTCGTCTCGCAAGTACTGACCAAACATCGCGCTGAACTGGAAATTTTGGAGCGCGATATTGCCCGTTTAGAAGCGATAACATCCCCGTTTGCGCGAATCACTTACGATGAAGCGGTTGAGCGCTTACAAAAGCTCGTCGCGGAAAGTGATGACCCCGAACAGAAAGAACTGCTCAAAATCGAATGGGGCGAAGATTTCGGCAGTCCGCATGAAACAGCTATCGCGGAAATGTTTGAGAAACCCGTATTCGTCTATCATTATCCAACGGCGATCAAAGCCTTTTACATGCAGCCTGTGGAAGGTCGCCCCGAAGTATGCCGGAGTGTTGATCTGCTTGCGCCGGAGGGCTACGGCGAAATCACAGGCGGGAGCGAGCGCATTTATGACGCGGCATTGATTGAGGAGCGCGTGAGCAAAATCGGTCTGCCGCGTGAAGCGTATGCCTGGTATTTGGAACTGCGTCAGTTTGGCAGCGTCCCTCATGCTGGATTCGGGTTAGGGCTGGAACGCACCGTCGCATGGGTGTGCGGATTGCCCCATGTGCGCGAGACGATCCCCTATGCGCGGATGCTGAATCGCAAATATCCATGAGCTGATGAAGAGTCTCAAAAGAAACTGGAAAAAGATTTAACCATAGAGCGCACAGAGATTTAAGGTCAAATTCTTGGTGCCTTGGTGGTTCAAAACATTCAAATTACTTTCGAGATTCCACATGAGGAGCCATAGAGGACACGGAGAAGATTTGTGTCCTCTATGTTTCATTTTTAGCAGGCAGTTTTTCTCCCGCGTAAACCAACACAATTTTCTCACGGGGGATGCCTGCTCGTACAAGTTCCTCCCACAGCGGCCTATCGGTGGTGTCCTCCTCGACAACAATTGTGTCATTTTCTACTCTTGCCAGCACAACGATGCCATTATGTTCGGAGCGTGGATATTCGTAATCCGCGATACTCACAACACTAAAGGTTTCTTCGGATGTGTTTTCCAAGAAAAATGCCTTTGCTTTGAGGGCTGGTGTGCAATAGTCCATGATCTCAAGGCGGAGCATTTGTGCCAGATCAATTACTCGTTCCATTTTACCAAAGTCTCCGTGTCTAAATTGACCGTAATATAGTGAATTTGATTATCCTTCAAAACCTGTTTTAAGGTCAAATCAAATGATTGTTCATAATATGCTTCAGGAATGACAAGGTAAAGCGGTGTATCAATGCCACGGGCAAGAAGCATTGTTCGGTAGACAAGGCACTGCCCAAAAGCGATATAGACCTCGCGAGTGCTGCTATCTGGGTTTGGAAAACATTTTACTTCTGCCAAAAGAATTTGATGTCCTGTGCCGTTTATCCGGCGCGAAGCGGCAATATCAATAAATACGGTATGGGCTTTGTATTTCAATTGATAATGTTGACCATCAATTTGCCAACCTGCTTTTTGAAAGGCGTGGACTACTTGGTCATGACACTGATCGAGTGCGGGCATGAGTTCTCCAGAATTAGGGCGACGGAAAACGGCTTTTGAGCCATGCCTTTAAATCTTCTTTCACGCCCTCATCCGCGCCGATGTCTTGCAGATCAATCTTGAGGACGATTAATTCATCCTCGGAGAACAAGACACGTTCTAGCTGGGTGTACCAATATCCCGCGCTCTCGACGGTACACATTAACCACGAGGATTCGTCCAACTCGTAGCTATCCGCTTTTTCTAATTTATTGACTAATTCCTCATCCTGAGCGGGGGGATAAAGGGTGTAGGTCACGAGTAAAAGATGTTTGTTTTGCACAATGATCCCCTCTGATGATTGCGGACACGGCACACCGTATCCCTACAGAAAAATTCAACGACTTTATCCGGCGGGAAACTCGCTAACTGCTGCCGCTGTTGCCGAAAAAAGGGGTCGGCGGCAGCTACACGGGAGCGAACTGCCGCTATAAGTTCGGTCAATTCGGAGCGTAAAACATTCGCCTCCATGCAGAGTCTAGCATAAAAATAGAGGGAAATGTGGGCATTTTGTCCCATTTTGAATTAGATTAAACACTACTTTTGATAGGGTGCATGAATCGTCTTTAGCGTTTGAACAGCCAGAAGGCGAAAATTTTGGTCATGCGCGGCATGACGACATAGGTCATCAGGGCGATGACGATGGCGGCTTGCAGCATAATGCGTAAAAGCGGTGGCATAATCACCAATCTGAGCAGGATCGAAACCAGATAGGACAGCGGAAAAATCGCCAGCCATGAGATCATGGCCTGTTTATAACGCGGCGGCATCATCGACATGGGGACATCGAACCAGTATTCCAGGCCAGTTTCATGGGCGATTTTCGGTTCACCGACGATGAGCGGTTGGCATTTTTCCAGCCATGTATGGCGTAGGTCGGATTCTTCCCACGCTTTAAGGTGGGTGTAAGAATCGAAACGGAAAATAATGACGTATTCGGGATGGGTATGATCGGTGGGGCGAATGATATTCGCGCCGAGATGACCGGGGAAGGTGAGTGCATCATGCGTGATGCCCTTCGCCCATTCCTCAAATTGTGCTTCAAAACCGCGTTTGACGAGGCGCGAGACAACAATCGTCACGGGGTCATCTGGATTATGTATGTCGGGTGTCATTTGAATCCTACATTATTTTAGGGCAGCCACATCTGGATAAATTCCCAGCCATCGACCCACTGCCCATTGACGATCATGTCCCAATGCAAATGTGCGCCGTTGCTGCGTCCGGTGTTGCCGCTCACGCCGATAATTTGACCGGGGGCGATGCTTTCGCCGCGTGTGACGTGAATCTGCGAGAGATGGGCGTAACCAGAATAAACGCCGCTGCCATGATAAATCACGACATAATTGCCGCGTAAATCGAGCGTTCCGGCGAAAGCGACTTCGCCCCCCGCGATGGCGGCGACGGGTGTTCCTGTTCCGGCGCGTAAATCCCATCCAGTGTGGCGCGTGGGGAAGGTGTTGTTGAGGGTGCGGAATGCACCGAAAGGGGAGGTGAGTTCGGCGTTGATGGGCAGCCGAAAGCCTTCCGTCCCCCAGAGTTTTTCTGGCGTGTAAGTACCGAAAATTGATTCTAAGCGGGCGAATTCATTGCGCTCGATATTGGCATCCAATAAAAAAGCACGGTCTGCATTCATCGCAAAATTCTGCTGGATGAAGCTGCCGATTGTGACATCAATCGAGGTGGTAAATGTGACGCGGGTTGCTTCACCCGCAAAGGCCACAATCGACATCTCATAGGCGCGGGCGGGCTGCTCTATTCCGGCGGCGATCAGGGCATAGTAGCCGTCGTCCGCCGGGAAGAAATCAACAATCTGATCAAAAATACGTCCTCGCGCTCCGGTAATACCTGTGCCGAAAACACGCGCCAAGCCCACCTCACCCTGCGGAAGCTGCGAAAAATACATTTCAAGCGTGAAGGTCCCGTCGCTTAGTGTCGTCACAGGGGCGGGACGAGTGGGCGGGGGGAGTGCAGGCGCGGGTGAGGTCAGCGGCGAAGGTGCCGGAGTGGTTTCTTGGGCGACGGCTGGCGTGGAGGGATAGGCGCTCAAAAGCGCGGCAAGCGCGAATAAAAGCGCGAGAATTATGAACGGCGCACGAAACTTGAGGGGGGAGGATTTCATCATAAAGTGATAAACATTTTCCGAAGGGCAAATCAGCGATTCGCTCTACAAGGCTATTTGTACGAGAATGCCGTCATTATTGACGTTTCGATGCGATTTTGCTAGAGAGGGTCTATGCCGGGAGCGACACACAGGTCGCTCCCGGCGCTCAACAAATGCCCTTAATCCTGCGGGACGGGCGTAGCGGTTAAATAATCGGTTACGCGGAAGCTGACGGTATCGAGGATGGCCTGTAATTCATCCTGCGCTGAGCCTAGAATCGACTGTGGATCGGTAAAGGCATAAAACGCAAAATTCAAACCATCCACCTGAAGCGCACCGAACCATCCGGTTGCATCTGGCTCACGCGGACAATTAACGGCTGATACCTCTGTTCCTACGGCGGCTCTGTCGCCAATGGTGAAATCTCGCCGCAAATCTGTGCCGACGGTGCAACCGACTTCGTTGATGAGCAACCGCCACAACCGTAAGCCATCTGCCCAGAGGTCGATTTCTGCCGCACCTGTAATCGGATTTCCAGCGGTCATATTGGCGAATCCCCAGACGACGATAATTGTCCCTTGTCCACCGCCTTCTAATGTGCCGGTATAAACGGCGACAGGATACAAGCGTAGGCCGTCTAAATCCGGCTGGACGACGGTATCATACCCAAACTGCCAGCCTGTTGGCAGCGTAATATCAATCGGCGGCGGGATTTTTTGCCCGGTGACGGGTTCGATGGTTAGGGTGATTTGGGTAGGTTCGGGTGTTGCGTCGGGATCGAGCGTGGACTCGGCGGTGCTTTCCGGGGTGGGTGAAGGAGTCGGCGTGAGCGTTTCGGTTGAGGCCAGCGATGGCACCAACGTAAAGGCAGCCGTTGGAATCGGCGTTGCTGGTGGCGTACTGGTGCAAGCGGCGAGGCTTAAGGTGAATAAGATTGAGCAGTAGGTGATGCGGCGATAAAATCGATTCATTCGTCGAACTCATCCTCATTTTCATAATTATCCTCAATTTCTTCTTCGCCATCAAGCTCGTCATCAAGCGGTGTGGCGACAAACATATCACGGGTATGCACCTGCGGGACATCCTTGACGCGCTCGGCCTGCTTAAAGGTGCCAAACGGCGGCGGCATTTGTACCTCAGCCCCATTTAAAAGCTGCTCAATCGTAAAAATTTGAATCTTGGGATATTTCTTGCCCCAAAAAGCGGATTCGTAGAACCCAGCGCTCAAGGCTTCCTCAAGCATATTCTTTGTAGGCTCAACCAAGGTGATATAAACACCGATAGAAGATTTACGCCGTTCCATCGTGCCGCGTAAGTCCCGGATTTCTTTTACGCTGATATTTTTACCACTTTTTACTTGGACTAACGCCTCTTTACGTTTGCCACCGCCTTCATCAATGAAGTTAATTACCCCGTCAACCCCTTTATCGCTCCCGACGATGAAATTGCTGCTGCTGGCAACCGAGCCATCAATCAGACGCGCCTGCACCAACCCCAATGCCCAACCTTGAAATTGATAGCGCCCTTTTATTTCATCATCTTTAGCGAGCGCATGGGCTTCGATCAAGGTTGTCGGCTCACCAAAGACTTTGTAATCTTTTTGGGGGATAAAGCCGAACATATCCCGCAGGCGATATTTTTGTAAATTCACACCCCATACGGTGATGTCGATGCCTATCCATTTACGGCCTAATTTTTGCGCGGCAGCGATGGTTGTGCCGCAACCGCAAAACGGATCGAGGACTAAATCTCCCGGATTGCTGCTGCTGGCGATAATACGTTCTAGAAGTGCCAGCGGCTTTTGTGTGGGATAGCCAAGACGCTCCTTAGCTTGTGGGCCTATAGGAGAAATATCATCCCATAAATTTTGTATAGGTTCGCCCTTTAATTCATCTAAATATCGCTTACGTTGGATTCGTCCAGTTGGCAATTTAGGAAAATAGAGCCGTCCTTGTTGATCCCATAGCTCCATTTTTTCTCTGGAGATCGCCCATCCCTTTTCAGGTGGTTGATACCCTTTGTGTTCATACGTTAGATTGGGTCTTGGCGAAGGACTGGATAAATCTGCTATACGATAAATTCTCCCATCAGGGTCTTGATGTTTATAATGTTTTTTGACATAAGCAGGGTCATTAGCTTTATAAAGTTGATGAAATATGGTATTTTCAGTTTTTCCGTAAAAGAGGAAAACATCAGTCACGGTACCGAAGCGTTTGCTTGTACCACCTGTATCGCCGCGCCCTGTTTTACGTTTCCAGATGATTTGACTCCGAAAATTTTCTTTTCCAAAGATTGCGTCCATGACAATTTTCAGATAATGGCTGGCGGTGGGGTCGCAGTGAAGATAAATACTGCCTGTAGGCTTAAGAACGCGATGGAGTTCTACCAATCGCGCCGTCATCATGACTAAGTAGGCCATCGTTTGGTTGGTTTCAAGGACATCGCGTAAAGCGCTAATGACTTTGGAAACCCGTTCAGAACCTTGCGTGACCACTTCATAGTAAGTGTTTTCGGCACTTGGCCCCCAATGCCACGTATCGCCGAATGCGAGAATTTGGGCATCACTCTTGTTGCCGCTTTCGTCGCTGAACAAGATGTTATAATTTCGGTTGCTGTTAAACGGTGGGTCAAGATAGATTAAATCGACAAACTCGTTTGGGAATTTCTCCCGATTGCGAAGGAAATCTATATTATCGCCATAATAAAGTGTATTTTCGGTCATTGGGTTTCCTGCTGTTCATCTTTTGGAACATATTTTCGCACAGAGTCGCTTATCCATGCAAGCGGATTCATCTATTCACAAATTTTATCAGTTTCAACGAAGGCGACACGCGACTCGATGTGCTGCGAGCCGGTTAAACTTAAAATAAAAGCGTGCTGATAATCGGATGGTTTCGCATCTTCTATCGGTTTGGTTGTTAAACAGCCCTCGCTGCGGAATAAAGATAACTCGCGCATTCCATATTGCGAAAGCAAACGATCAGCCGCTGTCTCGCTGTTGAGCAAGAATCCAGCAGGGCGCACCCGTTTTGCTTCACATACGCCCCAATGCCCGCTGCCGAAAATGCCAAAATCTGCCAGAGGACGTGCCTGGGTTTGCTCGTACATGCGGAATAAGGCGAGGTTATCATCCACCTTAAACGTGAGCCATGTCCAAGGCGCGGCAATCTGACGGGTATGGACATTGACGAGAATCCATTCGCTGCCATAGGCCATCTCTGGATACCAGTCTTGCAGGTAATTGAGATAGATATGGTTCAGGATGTCATAAACTTTGTCGAATTGAGCGATATTAATTTCGACAATCTCGTGCGTGGGTAAACCGAGCGTGATGTTGCCTTCGGAAATATCCCAGAATTTTTTCAAACTGCCGATAATGGTCTTGATGCCCGTCTTATATTCAGCGCCACGACAATCGACATATTGATAATTGACCAAATCGAGGGTTGCCGCATCAATCCAATTGTCACCCGCTGCCCAAACGGGATAGATCGGATGCTGGCGTAGTTTCGCCAATGTGAGTTCACCTTGCACATAGACTGAGGCGCGAGAATCGGGCGAGGCGACCAAGACCACCGCCGCCGCGTTATCAATGGCATCGCGGATAGCTTGTTCCCAATTGGGTGTGCCGGGAGTTAAATCTTCGGTATCAAGCCAAATATCGAGACCCGCTTTGGTGAAGTCCGTTTTTAATTGATCGACAAAGGCCGTATCTTTACGTGAATAAGAAATGAAGATTTGCTTGCTGTCGGTCAATTGATTACTCCCATTCGATGGTGGCAGGTGGTTTGCTGGTGATGTCATAGACGATGCGGTTTACACCTTTAACTTCGTTGATGATGCGGCTGCTGACCTTCGCCAAAACCTCATAAGGCAAACGCGCCCAATCCGCCGTCATGAAGTCATCGGTTTGGACGGCACGTAAAGCGATGACTTCCTCATAGGTGCGGTTATCGCCCATCACGCCGACACTTTTTACGGGCAGCAGCACTGCGAAGCACTGCGCTGTTGGGGAGGGAGTGCCGTTACTGGTGTGCATCAACCCGGCTTTTTGGAGTTCATCACGGAAAATGGCATCGGCGGCGCGGAGTGTTTCCAGCCGTTCCCAAGTCAGATCGCCTAAGCAGCGGATGCCTAAGCCGGGACCGGGGAAAGGCTGTCGCCAGACAATCGAATCCGGCAGACCGAGCGCTGTCCCGACGCGGCGCACCTCATCTTTAAATAAGTCTCGCAGCGGCTCGATCAACTCAAAGTTTAAATCGGCTGGAAGGCCGCCGACGTTATGATGGCTTTTGATGATCTTGGCGGCTTTGTGTCCGGCTGCACTTTCGATCACATCGGGATAAATCGTCCCCTGCGCGAGAAATTTTACGCCTTCATCGCTCAAGCGGCGGGCTTGATCGGCAAAGACATCAATAAAGAGCTTGCCGATGACTTTGCGTTTGGCTTCGGGTTCGGTGATGCCAGAAAGATGATCGAGAAATAACTCGGTTGAATCGACGGCGACGAGGTTCATGCCCCGTTCATCGCCGAAGACCGAGACGACTTCTTCTGGTTCGCCTTGCCGCAGCAAGCCCGTATTGACGAACACACACGTCAATTGATCGCCAATGGCACGATGCAGCAGCGCTCCGGCAACCGCCGAATCGACCCCACCACTCAAGCCAAGCATGACCCGTGCGCCGCCGATTTTGGCACGGAGGCGGTCTATCGTATCTTCGATAAAGGCGGCAGATGACCATTTCGGCTCACAGCCGCAGATATTGAAAATAAAGTTGCGAATCAAATCAACGCCACGCGGGGAATGGGCGACTTCAGGATGAAACTGCACCCCGTAAAGGTCGCGTGTCGGATCGGTCATGGCGGCGAGGATACCGTTGGCGGACTCTGCTAAAGGGATGAATCCACGCGGCATGACTTCCACATGATCGCCATGCGACATCCATACATCCAGCGTTTCCGGCAGACCCTCAAACAGCGGCGTTTCGGGCGCATGATGGCGAATTTGCGCGTCGCCATATTCGGCAGTTGCGCCGGGGATGACTTTGCCGCCGAGCGAATGGGCGAGAAGCTGCATTCCGTAACAAACGCCAAGCGTGGGGAGGCCGTTATTTAAAAGATGCGCTGAAAGCTGCGGCGCACCGTCGTCATAGACGCTGTTAGGGCCGCCAGAGAGGATGATGCCGCAGGGACTGCTGCGGTTGAGCATGTCCGCACTGGCATCAAACGGGAAGACTTCCGCATATACGCCTTGTTCACGGATGCGGCGGGCGATCAATTGCGTATATTGCGAACCATAATCGAGAATGGCGATACCGCCGCTGCGGAGGTCTTGCATCACCCCTCCGCGAAGATGATTTGCCCGTTGTCCATGCTGGTGATGGTGACAAGGGCGTGGATGGGAATATCGTAACCAGCGTTTTCCATATAGTCGCGCCCGCCCTCGAAGGATTTTTCTACGACTACGCCTACGCCGACTAATTCGCTGCCGGCGCTCTTGACCATCCGCGCTAAAGCCATGAGCGTTCTGCCCGTCGCCAAAAAGTCGTCAATAATCAGGACGCGCTCGCCTTTGCGTAAAAATTCCGCCGAGACGAGCAGCGGCACATCGCCGCCTTTGGTGTGGCTGGGGGCGGTTTCTAAGAAAACGGGTCCCGCCATCGTGATCGGTTTTTTCTTACGGGCGTAGACGACAGGGACACGCAGCACGACTCCAGCCATCAGCGCCGGGGCGATGCCCGAAATTTCTGCCGTTAGGATGCGATCAATCTGAACCCCTTCAAAATGGCGAGCAAGTTCCTGCCCCATTTGCAGCATCAGGTCAGGGTAAATTTGATGATTGAGTAAGCTGTCAATTTTAAGAATCCCGTTGCCGAGGTTTTGGCCTTCCGCCAAAATACGATCTTTAAGCGCCTGCATTAGGACACATCTCCCTTTGGCTGGTTTGTAGCGCCGCCTTGTTCTTCATACACGTCCGCAAAAATCATTTCAAACGCGCCTGCTGGGAACTTAGACATCTCGCCCCCGGCTTCTTGCCCGGCTTTGGAAAGCAGCGCGTTTTGCATCGTCCGTTGATCGGCAAAATAGACTTCGAGAATACGATAATAGGGGGAAATGCCAGCGGGACTGCCGACGACGTTAATGACCTGCCGCCGGATAACCTGTGGCATTCGCTCGACCAGCGCCAGCAGATCGTTATAGCTGTTTTCAAAAGCCACAATATCCTGCGGCTGGCGAAAGAGCATCATAAATTTGAACATGCACAGAACCTATAGATGAACGAAAAGATCACAGGATTATACGCCGGGTGGAGTGATTTTCTATGGGAGATGTTTACGAAACTTAGGGCTATCGCTTCAAATTAACAAGATGAGAGGAGTAAAGATCAATACGAACAACCTAAATCCCCTCCCCATTGCATGGAGAGGGGACTTCAAGATGCGTTTTTCTCCCCCTCTCCAATACTTGGAGAGGGGGCCGGGGGGTGAGGTAAGCGAAAGTCCTGAGACTTTATTTTCACGTTTAGTTCCCTTCCCATAAGGCGTGTTATTTAAAGGCGCGGATAAATCGTGGGCGCGGGGAAATAAACGGGCGGCTGCGGCGTTGGTTGTCCTTGTAAGATCGGAGCGAGTTCCAGCGCGAGGAATGAAATAAGCATTATCACTGTAATGATAATTAACAGGAGGCGGCGAAGGCGGCTTGTTTGACCAGAGGTGATCGGGAAATCATCCTCATCGTCGTCCTCAAAACCATCCCACTCGGCAGGTGATTGCGCTAGGGCTTGTGCGACTAAGCGGTCATATTCTTCTTGGGGAGTTAGCATGATGTATATTCTAAAATAATGGCACGATTGCATTTATTTTATGCGATTTTGCCGCCGTTGCATCTAAGAAGCACGATAGAAATACGGGTTTTAGCCGAACAGTGTCTGTAGGTCTAATCCACCGAAGCGTAAGGAACTTAATGCCAGCAGTGCCATAAGAATTACAAGGATGATGAGCAGCGCTGTTCCGATAATACGCCTCAATACGAATAACATAAACCCCATCGCAATCGCAACACCCAATAAGCCAAAACCGACGGCACGTTCAGGATTAGCTGCCGCTTCATCGGCAAGCGTGTTGAGGTCAATCGTGCCGGAGCGCACGCTTAGATAAACCGCAACGCCAACTGCTAGGGTGAGGATGGTGAGGACGATCATGAAGATCAATTGCAAAGCGGAACGGGCTTGATTGCGGATTACGGCTAATAGGGCAAAACCAACAGTCGTAATCAGGAAAGCCGTCGCTAGGGCTTGTCCGGTGGGGGTTTGCCAGTAACCGGGCTGCTGTGTGAGGAATAGAATCGCCATAATGCCGATGAAGCCGTAAAGCAGCAGTCCCATTGTTATAGTTGGGGTTAAGCCTATGCCGCCTTTCCGACGCTTGCGCCGCGATTTTTTTGGCGCATCATCCATGCTGTAAGTTGGGTCGTCCCCACCGGGCGCGGGTACGAGGTATTCGAGCATGATTTCGCGCAGCCGACGCTCATCGAGCTTTTTGAGTTGGCGGGCTTGCAGATTAATCATCAGGGCGCGGAGGCGTTTTTCGCGGATGGCCTCGACATCACCCATCGAGACATAGACTTGAAGTTCTTCCTTCATGCCGGGATAGCGGAACACTTTGGGGAGGCCGACATCAATCAGGCGGCGGACAAGTTGGAGGCGTTCCTGTTTGTTCAAGTTGTCTATCCTTTTTTAACCACCAAAGTAGGGTAAATTTCAAAAGTTAAGAAAAGAAGCACATGGGCGTAGCACGTAGCACGCTACGCCCCTACAAGAATTCACTTCAACTTACTTTGGTGGTTCCAATGTTGGCATTACTCTCGCGGGTTCACTTCTGCCCTTAATGCGACGGAATATCTGCGATATTGATGATGCCGTCCGGCGAGCCTTTTTGGATCGCCAATTTGACCTCGCCGATGGCGCGAGTCACTTGAATATG
>Ga0163154_10003035_pt1 | contig 23838 bp, 17 predicted proteins | sample OliLakLV19MP9P1_FD_148649 | JGI IMG/M metagenome (GOLD analysis project Ga0163154, IMG submission 148649) | Freshwater microbial mat bacterial communities from Lake Vanda, McMurdo Dry Valleys, Antarctica - Oligotrophic Lake LV.19.MP9.P1 | ecosystem: Environmental > Aquatic > Freshwater > Lake >... | reverse complement strand
ATAATCAACAATATACTCAGGTGTATAATAAATACCGTTTGTTTTTCTATCTTTTTTGGCTAAAAAATCCTGATAGGCATACACAAGTGCGATCGAATCAAGCCCTTGCCTGCCCGCCAAAATATCATCACACCAATTTGCAGCAAAAGATTTCATATCAAGAATGAAGTATTAGGTTACGCCCTGTAATGTCTGTAATACCATAAATATCTAAAATTAATTCATTGATTTTACCTTCATTATAGTCTATTCTTTGTTTCATTTGTTTCATTTTAAAATTTTGTGAATTTCCATCAAATTTTTCATACAAAGATAATAAAAATTCTACCGACTGCATGATTTCATCATACAAAGCAAGTTTTGATGATAAAAATGCGTCATTCATTTTCTAACACCTGAAAAGGTAGGAAAGCGTCAGCTACCGTGAAGGGTGCCAACAAATGTCTATATTTGTGGGTTTCCGTCTATTTTTTAAATTCAAAAGCATTTTTAGGAATATCTATATCAAAAGTTGCTTGTACATCTATAGTACGCACAGGTCTTGATTTTTCTAAATGTTGCTCGTATATTATTTGGTGCTCCGACAATTTTAGTGGAGCAGGGTATAAACCACATAGAAAGACACGGCACACAGTGTTTCGGGCTGTGTTCTCTATGTTTCTATGTGGTTCAACACAAAATTTGTCAGAGCACCTATTTTTTAAGGAGTTAGTAAAATTAAAAAACTTGCCTCCAGAATTACTGCAACACCTTATTTCGCGACTTTCGTTGTTGTTATTTTCTTTTCGGTGTGCAAAGTAAAGAAAAAAAACGAGTCGACCAAATTTTTTTGAAATACTTCTTATACACAAGTAAAAAAACTTTGTTTCAGACGAAAAGACGCATTTTTATTTAAAAATTTATATCTTTGCATCTAAAATACGTCAGCCCCAAACATACGTGAAAGCAACCGACTTCATAGAAATGTATGCGCAAGATAGCCTTGTGCAAATAGTGAATGAACAACTCAAGACCTTGCCTGAAGTCCTACACCTGAAAGGGTTGATAGGGAGTTTTGATGCAGTCGTAGCGAGTGCTATTATACTCAAAAAAAAAGGGACGCATCTTTTTGTGTTGCATGACAAAGAAGAGGCTTACTATTTTTTGAATGACCTCCAAAGCCTATTACCGCAGGCAAGGGCGGAAATGTTCCCATCTTCTGCCAAACGCGCCTATCAATTTGAAGAAGTAGACAACGCCAACATCTTGCAACGCTCTGAAGTATTGAATTGGCTGAACAATCCACAAAGCCCCCAACTAAAAAACACCCCTTTGGCGTTTGGAGCTATCATAGTCGCTTATCCTGAAGCACTTGCGGAGAAAGTCATCAATAAAAAAAGCCTTACTGCCAATACTTTCATGGCAAAAGTAGGCGATAAATTGGGCATGGATTTTTTGATAGATGTATTGAATGAATATGATTTTGAACGGGCAGAGTTTGTACAGGAAGCGGGACAATATGCCATGCGTGGGGGGATTTTGGATATATTTTCTTATGCACAAGATATACCTTTTCGGTTGGAGTTTTTGGGAGATGAGATAGAAAGTATCCGCTCTTTTGAGCCTACTACCCAGCTTTCTGTAGATACACTCAAGTTTGTAACGCTTATTCCAAACATACATACGAAGCTGATACAAGAAGTCCGCGAGTCGTTTTTGCAATTCTTGCCTGCCTATACGCACATCTGGACAAAAGACGCAGGAGGCATCATTGAAGCCATAGAGCGCAGTTTTGAAAGGGTAGAAAGAGCATTTATGCAACTGGTGGAGGCAAGTGGCGGTATCCAAGTTATACAAGAACCTGCTACTTTGTATGAAACAAAGGCATCTTTCCTGCAAGACCTCCAACGCCACACATGCATAGAATTTGGAAAAGGCTTTTATTTTAAAAACAATAAAAACACTGCCATTCCATTGATAGAATTTCAGGCTGGCGTTCAACCTACTTTCAATAAAGATTTTGGGCGACTGATTGATGATTTGAACCAAAACCAAATCAAGGGCTATGCCAATTTTATCTCTGCCGACTCCTTCAAACAGACAGAAAGACTAGAGTCCATTTTTGCAGAACTTAACCCACATACGCAGTTTACCTCACTTTCTGTGGCATTGCGTGAGGGTTTTATTGACCACAATTTAAGGATAACGTGCTATACTGACCATCAGATTTTTGAACGCTATCACCGCTACCGCACCAAAGAAAAACATTCAAAATCAAAAGCGCTAACTATCAAAGAGTTGCAAAGCCTCCAACCGGGCGACTTCGTAACGCATATAGATTATGGCATTGGGCGTTTTGCAGGCTTGGAACGGATAGAAAATAACGGCAATGTGCAGGAAGCTGTCCGCCTTGTATATCGTGACGATGATTTGTTGTATGTCAATATCCATTCCCTACACAAGATAGCCAAATATACAGGCAAGGACGGAACACCTCCCGCGATGAGCAAACTCGGCTCGGCTACGTGGGAAAACAAAAAACGCGCTATCAAGCGTCAGGTGCAAGAAATTGCCAAAGAACTCATCGAATTGTATGCCAAGCGAAAAGCCGTTCCAGGGTTTCCGTTCTCGCGTGATAGTTATTTGCAAATAGAATTAGAAACGTCTTTTATGTATGAAGACACGCCCGACCAAGCCTCTGCTACAGCTGATGTAAAAAAAGATATGGAAAAAGCAAGCCCGATGGATAGGCTCGTATGTGGCGATGTGGGTTTTGGCAAAACGGAAGTAGCCATTCGTGCCGCATTCAAGGCAGTCGCCGACAGCAAGCAAGTCGCGGTGCTTGTCCCAACTACCATTTTAGCCATGCAACACTTCCGTACTTTTTCGGAACGACTGAAAGACATGCCTTGCAAGGTAGCCTACATCAACCGCTTTCGTTCTGCGCAAGACATAAAGCAAATCTTAAAAGAAGTGGCGGAAGGCCGAGTAGATATTTTGATAGGCACGCACAAAATAGTCGGCTCAGAAGTAAAGTTCAAAAATTTGGGCCTGATGGTGATAGATGAAGAACAAAAATTTGGGGTAAAAACGAAAGACAAACTCAAAGAAATGCGCATCAATGTGGACGTGCTTACTTTGACTGCCACACCCATTCCACGCACTTTGCAATTCTCGCTCATGGGAGCGCGTGATTTGTCTATCATTGCTACGCCTCCCCCGAATCGACAAGCTGTAACAACAGAACTGCATGTATTTGACGAGGAGGTTATCCGCGATGCGATAAGTTATGAAGTAAAGCGCGGTGGACAAGTGTTTTTCGTGCATAATCGCATCAATGACATAGAAAGTATTGCCGCACTTATTTTGCGCCTCGTACCTGATATTCGTATAGCGGCTGCACATGGACAAATGGACGGGAACAAACTGGAAAAAGTGATGCTCAAATTTATCGAAGGCGAATATGACGTATTGGTTTCTACCAATATCATCGAATCGGGTTTGGACATTCCAAATGCCAACACCATTATTATCAATATGGCGCAGAATTTTGGCTTGGCAGATTTGCACCAAATGCGCGGCAGGGTAGGAAGGTCAAATAAAAAAGCGTTTTGTTACTTGCTTGCCCCTGCCGCCTCCATGCTTTCTACTGATTCGCGCAAACGCCTGCACACACTTGAGGAATACTCCGACCTGGGCGACGGCTTCAAAGTAGCCATGCGCGACCTCGACATACGCGGAGCAGGCAATCTTTTGGGGGCAGAGCAAAGCGGTTTTGTGAACGATTTGGGCTTCGAAACCTATCACAAAATCCTTGATGAAGCTATTATGGAATTGAAACAAACGGAGTTCAAAGAACTGTTTGCTCAAGAAATCGCGGATAGGAAACTCAAAACAGAGTGTAATATAGAAACTGATTTGCAAATTATGATTCCTGAAAATTATATCAAAAACGTAACGGAAAGGCTTTCTTTGTACTCGCAATTAGATAATATAGCTGATGGGCAAACGCTTGCCGACTTTATTACTTCTATGAAAGACCGCTTTGGTGACTTGCCTACCGAGGCACTCGCTTTGATAGATACTGTGCGCCTGCGGTGGCTGGCAGAGCAAATCGGGTTTGAAAAATTGATACTAAAAGGCGGTGTAATGAAAGGCTATTTCTTACAAAAAGATACGTATTTTCAATCTGATAATTTTGGAAAAGTGTTGCGCTATGTGCAGAAAAATGCACGTACCACACGCCTGAAAGAAATTAATCAACGCCAATTTATAACTTTTGCAGACTGCGGAACGATAGAACGCGCCAAAGAAGTGTTGCAAGGAATGGTATAAAACAACCTTGCCTACATGCCATATATGCAGGCAAGGCAGTTTTACTTGTTTTAGTTCTTAAATATTGTACAAAAAAACACTATCTTGCAGATGTTATGGATATAGATGTAGTGATTTTGCCTTATACATGTTTTACACCTTTTTAACAACAATTTAAAAAAATTGTTTGTGAACTTTGACCTACTCCTTGCCTCCAAACTATTAAAACTATCCAACAAAAAAAACCACAAGCATATCAACCGCAGGCAAGCTACCCCACAGATTGGTTTGCACAAAACTTTGTAGATTCCCTAAAAACAATTGCGCAAACCATCAAAATGGACGTGGACTTACACATAGCCACTGCCGATTTGGGGGGCTGGGACACGCATGAACACCAACCTTGGGTGTTTAATAATTTGGTGAAAACCTTATCGGAAAGCGTCATGGCTTTTTACAATGATTTGAATGCGTATCATGACAAACTCACAATCTTGGTCATGAGTGAGTTTGGAAGGCGCGTGAAAGGCAATAGAAGCAACGGTACAGACCATGGCTATGGCGGCGTTATGTTTGCACTTGGCAAAAACATCAAGGGCGGACAAATGTACGGAAAATGGAACGGATATAGCCGTTACAACAGACTATCGAGCAGTAATAGGCGAATTATTGACACAACGCTTCGGCGTAAAAGACATCAAAAAAATCTTCCCCGATTTTGAATCGAAGGAAAGACTTGGATTTGTGCAGTAAACTAAACCAAACCAAACCAAACAAGACTTACGCCTTCGACTTTTGGAAGCAACAGTTTTCTAAAACGCCAACATACAACCGACATTTCCCAGCGTGTTTTTCAAAAGAAGCATTTATTAAAAATTGAGCTGAAAAACGAGGCTTTCAATGGGCGCAATCTAGTTTTTTCCCCTTTTAGGAGCGTTGTAGAGGCATTTAAGCGGGTAAACAAGTCGTTTTTCTTATAAACTTGCAAATTTTCAATGCAGGCAAGGATTTTTACACATGTTGCCAATCTCAATAAACTGCCACAACGCCTTATTTACGCATAAGCCGCCTCTAAATGCCTTTTACCGTTATTTCCCACCCGCTTTTTAAAAAATCCTGTTTTTCAAGCGTGAGAAATATAAAAGAAACAACATAACATGCCCAACCTAATAAATTTCAATAAATACGAATTTTCGAATCTGTGCTGGGAAAGGTCGGATACAAAACGACCTTGCCTGCATAGCGTTTATGTAGGCAAGGTCTTGTATTGGCATACTAAAGCTCGATTTACTCGAATGTAATTTGTTTGTTTTTAGGATATTTGATTGAATACTTCAGCGTGTTCTTTTTCGTTTCGGAAGGGTTGATGCTTAATTTCCAAGTAATTTTACCATTTGCCTTGTTTACACTTGCGCCAAGAGCTTCTATCAATTCCACTTCTATTTGAGCATTTTTTGTGATAGGCATTTGTTCTTCTATGGTGATGTTTATGGCTGTTTTTTTGTTGTTACGTATTTGGATTTCAAAGCCCAATTCTTCTTTTACTTGAGTACCCATAAATTTTTTGCTACTAAGGTCTTGAATTTTCACACGTTTCACAACTATTTTTTTATCTCTGCCAAGCGATATAGCGAGCGTATCTTTTGTGTTAGCGGCATCTAAATACGTTTCGCCTACAAATGAGCCTTCAAAATACACATTTGCTTGCCCCGATAGCAAGTTATATTCTTGCCAGCCTATCATTTTTGCCATTAGGAATGCGTCAAAATCCATTTTGGGTACTACGCTATAATCATACAAAGTTTTCACTTCATAATTTTTGATATCCACTAATTGCGGTTTTCCGTCAGAAAGAATGGTGTAAGGCACACTAATTTCAAATTCTGTAGCAAAAGTTGCGCTACTTACCACCGTTTGGTCAGCTATCGTGAGGGCTTTTGCTAAATCTTTTTTGTCTTGAGGCTCTTCTTCATCTGCTATGCCTGCAGTAGTCTTTTTTAGTTCACGCTCTTTCATGTCGTAAGGTGGTAAGTCAAGATTATAAAAATTGACATACCATGTGTTCAGTTCAGGTTTTATACCGCTTTGGCTGGGGTTTCCTGTGGAGAGGGTTACTTTTACATCTTTCCAATCCACGCCTGTATTTTGAAATACATTTGCCTTATAGCTTAATTGAATGGGGCTTTGCGCATCTTTGGCGCGTAAGTCATAGATTGGAATCCAACCAGCGTCAGGCACGATATAGTCCAATTCGAATTCAGCTGTAACGGGTGAGCTTGTCGAAACGGTTACCAATATTTCGCTGGTTGGTTTGTTGGCATCTCGGTTTAGTTCGTTGATTTGGATACGCAGGCGATTATTTTTTGTATTAAAATCGCTTAGCTGCTTATCGGCTTTCATGATGCCTGTTTGGGTTTCGGTGAGGCGCGTGCGAAAAAAATCTGAAACTTCTTTTAGTTTTTGAGCATTGACACCCACGCCATCGCCACCTATAGATTTATTGGACAGTATCATTTCTTCCTCGCGTTGCAAAACTGTTTTTTGAGAGCTTACCCATTTGTGTTGGTCTGTATAATATACTACAGAGTCCTCATACATTTTGATTTTGCTTGTTTTGCTCTGGTTGCGCAAATGGTTGATTTGGTACTTTACTGCCATGATGGTCAAGTTTCCTTTTGCACTTATTTGGATACTTTGCTTGTCTATTTTGGTAGATAAGTCTTGGAATACAAGGGTGGTATTGCCTGTAGGCAAGAAAACTTGTGCGGTATTCGTAACTTGCGCACGGTTCAAAAATACTGTTACTGCTTTAACGTCTGATTTTACAGGCTTGTCTATATTTTGGGCGTGGGTAGTGAGTGCGCAAGCTATCAGTGCGCAAGTGAGTATGTTTTTCATAATTGAAAATAAGTTAATCTTTGCATAAGGTTACGCTTGTTTGTTGTTTTTATTACAAAACGCGTTTGTTTTTATGCAAAAAAACTTATTTACGCTGGTAACCCCTTCAAACTTTCTTTGCTGAGCGGTTTATTGATATATTCTTTTACGTTGTCATATTTCTTTGATTTTTTCACGTCGCGTGAGTTGATAGAAGAGGTAAGCATGATGATGCGACAAAAACCCTTGGTGCGGTCAGTCAAATTTTCGAATTCGTCAAGGAACTGAAACCCGTCCATGAGTGGCATGTCAATATCCAAAAAAATAATTTCGGGCATCATGTTAGTATTTCCTGCTTCCGCTATTTTTTCAGCATTTCGCAGGAACTCTATGGCACTTTTGCCGCCTGTGTGTGTGAAGATATACTTGCAAATACCAGACGATTCTATGATACGTTGGTTGATGAGGTTGTCAATTTCGTTGTCATCTATCAACATTACTGCATTATAGTTTGTTTGTGTCATTATGCTAAAGGGATTTTATGTATGTGTATTTAATTTAGACTGCAAATTTGCTTACTTTTTTTAGAAAAATCAAATTTTTCTATGGTAAAATAATACAAAAATCTGTGTGTTATATTGCTTTGAACGGCTAAGTTACATTTTTTTTTGTAAATTTGCAAATAAAGTTTTATAAATTATGATTTCTGAACTGCAAAAACGCAAATTGACTGCTTTTTTCAACACTTTTGATGCCAACCGCAACGGTTTTATAGAAGTGCAAGACATAGAGGCGATAGTTATCAATCTGACCAAAATCCGACATGAGGTCGTAGGTTCAGTTGTTTACAACTTCTTACATACCAAGTATATGGAGGACTGGAAAGGCTTGTTAGCAGCTACCGACACGAATGGCGATGGCAAAATCAGTTTGGAAGAATGGTTTGTTTTTCACGGGCAACAATTACAAGCCGAAGTTCCATATTGGCGGGCAGGCGAGAAAACCTCTGTGGAATACCTCTTTGAACTCATAGACCTCGATGGCAATGGCGAGATAGGCGCAGATGAATACGCCTTGTTTCTTACTGCATACAACGTAAAAGCGGACTCTACCACTATTTTTCCTACACTTGATTTGAATGGTGATGGACATATCAGCAAGAGCGAATTTACAGAAATTTGCGAGCAGTTTTATAGCAGTTCTGACGAGCAGGCGAGGGGCAATTGGTTGTTTGGTGCATTTTAACTTGCCTGCCACGCCTGTACTTCCTGCCATACTAGCTCGGATTCGTAGCCTTTGCCTATGGCATATTGTGCTACCTTTTGTTTTAACAATAGCGCGTTTTGTTCAGTGGAAGCGAGGCTTTCAAATTTCTTGGCGATGATTCTTTGGAGCGTATTCAAATAATCCTCGTCGCTTATCTCTGCCATTCCTTGCTTAATACAATACGTTGAAATACCTTTTTGTTTCAAGTTGTAGTGTATCTTTTGCCTGCCCCATTGCTTTATACGAAACTTGCCTCCCGAATACGCTTTGGCAAATCGTTCTTCATTCAAAAAGTTCTCTTCTATTAGTTGTACAATAATTTCTTCAGCATCATCACCATAAACGCCCAATTCGTATAGTTTTTGGCGCGCTTCTTGGTGAGTGCGTTCTTGATAAGCACAAAATTTCATAAGTTTAGGCAATGCTTGTCGTGGAGTCATCATTCAATGCTGTAAATAAAAGCACCAAAATAACACTATTTTTAATTATAAACAAAACAATGTTAGCACACGAAAAAATAGCCTATCAATATTTTCAAAAACTCTTTGCTACCAGGCAACGATTGGGCGATGATTTTCACCGCTTGAACGCACACGAGCAAAGGAAAATACGCTTAGTTGAACGCAATGCGAAACTGTATGCAGGTTTTTTTGGCGCGTTGGGTGTTGTTTTTTTGTACTTGCCTGTGCATTTGAAGTTGCCCATATTTGCTGAATTTACGGTGGTGCTTCCTTGGCTGGGCAAAACGATTATCTCATGGGGGTATTTTTTATACATGGTTTTTTTGGCTGTGGCAGAAATATTCGCGCTCACATGGTTGAATTTAGTGGTAGTGAATGCTATATGCCGTATTTGTTCCTTTCCAAGAGAAAAAGACGTGCATTATGACTTGCACATCCAAACGCTTTTTGAAGTAAGCTTAGACAAGAGTAACAAAAATTTATTGCGCTTGGGCATCAACCCGATGGACGGAATGTCCCCTTATCGCATTTTCCTCTTTTCCACACTCTATCTTTTGAAAGCGACTTTGACCAATATCTTCATGAAGTTCTTGTTCAGAAGACTATTCTCAAGACTGGCTATTGTTGGATATGCGTATTATGTGGACTACATGAGCATCTTAGTCTTCGCAGGTTGGAATATGTATGCCACCATGCTCATGGTACGCGAAGCTAAAGTCCGCATCATGGCACCCAATGTCATTTATCAGTTGGTAACACGCCTGCACTATGAATGGTGCGAAAATCAATTATTCAGCGAAACATTATTAGAAACATTACAGTTTATTGCTGTTGTAAAAAGAAATTTCCACCATAACCATTACTTATTGGCAGATATTATCATGTCGGCTTTTGATTTGCCACGCCAATCCGAAATCCATGTAGAGCGAAATGTACTTATAGCAAAACTCAAGGCTATGCCTTTTGAAATGAGGCAAAGCATAGCCAAACTTTTTGTATTGGGCATGTTGGTAGATGGGCAAGTTTCTGAAAGAGAAATCCACCTTAGCAAAATACTTGAAACGGAAGGCATCTGGAAACTCTCTGGAAAACAGTTGCACACTTGGGAGTCAGATTTTTTGGCAGGGCGAGGCTTAGACAGCTTATTCAAAGACAAAATACCTATGGAGTCCTCAGATTCGCCCACTTTGTAAGAAGATTAAAGGTAATTTTTAAATATTATCCTTTTTCCGCAAAATTTTTGCAATACATTTGATAAGAATGAAAAAAATGTTCCGCTATATCGATTTTATCTGTTTCAGCTTCGCTATATTATTAGGAGTTGCGAGTTTCGTTGTCTTCAAAACACAACGCAAAACTGACGTGTATAAACAACGCCTTGAAATCAAAAATACGATTCAAACACGTTTTAATACCTTATTGAAAAACATCGAAACAGAAAACCACTATATACAAAAAAAAACAAAAGAAAACGATTTATTGCGTATTACAAAAGGCAATGAAGCACATCCGCATTTTGTCTTCAGAAATGGCACACTTGTACGTTGGACAGACCATCACTTTATACCTTCCTATGAAACTGTAGCGGGGCAATACGCCTACAAGCCTATCCAAACGCCACAGGGCTACGGCTTGCTTGTAAAAACATCTACTGAAATCAACAAAGATACATTTGAATTTATTTCTTACCTGCCCATTTATCATAGTTATAGCATAGAAAACAAATACCTGCAGTCAGGCTACAATACGATGCTCGTACAAGAAGCTGGTGTTGAATTAAAAAAAACAGACACTACTTACAGCATTCTCTTACCCAACAATGTGCATGTAGCAGGCATAACATTTTCCCCTGATTTCAAAAGCAAGAACACAAACTTTTTGAGGCTTATAGGCAGCTTATCTATAGGCGCAGTATTGTTAGGCTTATTTGCTTTGAAAGGTTTTACAGCACGCCTTCATCGCAAAAAACGTTATGAATGGGCAGTTGTACTCTGGGGGCTTGCTGGTTTAGGCCTGCGCTTCTTGATGATTTATGGTATTTTCCCTTTTGAGTGGACAGGTTGGGATTTGTTTAACCGAACTTTATATCCTGCCTCAAGATTTACACCATCTTTAGGCGACCTCGCATTGAATATGCTGGTTTTGGGCGGCGTATTGATGTACTTTCTGCGATGCTACCCTTACATGCAGTCGTATCGTTTGTTGTTAGGATTGGGGCAAGCTGGGCGCGTTTTTTTGGTAGGTTTATTGGTTTTTCTTACTTTTTGGGTAACCCTTATTTATTACAATGCGCTTGGCTCTATCTTTTTGCACCCTGAGCAACGCCTCGCTATCGCGAATACGTTGGAATGGACAGCCTTGAACGGCTTTGGCTTTTTGATGTTTATTGCGCTTTCGGTCTTCTACTTCTTTGTTTTGCATACTTTCACTCGTTTGTGTATGCAGTTCGCGCCTAAGCAGGCAAGGTTAAAAATACTTATTTTGGTAGCAGCAAGTGTCGCATTTGGAGTAGCAACTTGGACACTGAAAGTGTGGAGCGTATGGTTATTATTGTTTCATTTGGTCTATTTTGTAACCATTTATGTAACAAAATTGCCCAAAACATTTGCCCAATTCCGATACTCAACCTCTATTTATTTGTTTATAGGCGCATTGTTGGCCTCCACAGTAAGCACGTTCTCTATTTATAGCTTCGGGGCAAAAAGCAGTCTTGCCGACAAGCGGTCATTCGCCAATATGCTCCTGCCTGAAAATGACGCTGTAGCCGAACAACAGTTGGGCGAAGCTATCAATCAAATAAAGGCAGACAAAGCGTTTTACACTTACTTTCAAAACCCATTGCCACAAGAAGCCAACATTTTACAAGACAAAATATTTAAACAGTATTTGGGAAATTATTTTACCAATTATGACATCAAATGTTATTTTTATGGCGCGAATGACTCCCTCCCACGCCACGCATCAAATAACGCGGCTATTCTTTTGGAAGATTTAAGCAAAGAATTTCAACAACTTTATTATGATACCGACAACCCAACCATTAAATTTATCAACAAGGCAGGTGTAAACAGTAGCAAGCATTACCTCGCCTTCGCAAACCTACAAGAAAACAACAACGAGGTAGGCAAGGTCGTTATAGAACTTGAGCAACGCATCATAGACGGGCAGCCTCAAAACGTATATCCCGAATTGCTTTTAGGCAAAAATTACACCCTTTCGCCACTCGCCAAACACTATAGCTATGCTGTTTATGACGACCAGGCACTCGTTTATGCCAAAGGCGACTTCAATTACGAAAAAGATTTTCGCAGCAGTTGGTTTCAACATGACGCGCTCTACAGGCAAGGCTTTGTAAGTCAAGGCATCGAGCATCTGGCTATCACAGGCGGCTTCAAAAAAAGAATAATCGTTTCTGCCCCAACCTATGCTTGGTGGGATATTTTCTCCAACTTCTCCTTCTTTTTCTTGTTGCTTATCCTCTGCACACTCTTAGGATTATTGAGCTATAGCCTTTATAGAGGGCGATACGGCAACCACGCAACCTTCTCTACACGCATACAAATATATTTAAATATTGCCTTCTTCCTGCCCTTATTTGTCGTAAGTTTGGTAACCCTAAACGTGATGCGTGCCAATTATCAACAAGACTTGCAAACAAACTTCTTGCGCCGCAGCGAAACCGTAGCCCACAGTTTGCAACCTGCCTTGCTCAAATTCCGAAACAAAGAAATTTCACATGACGATTTAGACATGCAAGTCCTTGACATAGCAAGGCACACAAGTACCGACATAAGCCTTTTTGATGGACAAGGAAAACTGCTCGCCAGTAGCCAACCCGCTATTTTTGAAAAAGCCAATTTGTTATCTTCTTACATCAATCCACAAGCTATTGAGTTGGTAGGCAAGCGCAAAAACCGTTATGCAGTCCTGCCCGAACACGTAGGCAAGCTCGAATTTAGCTCAACTTACCTGCCCCTCCGCAACTATGAACAAGATAAACGGCAGTTACTCGGCATCGTGGGCATACCTTTTTTTGAAGCGCAATACGAAATCAACAAAAAACAAATGGAACTGCTCGCCTTGATGGTCAATATCTTTTCGAGCGCATTTATCGTACTGGTCATTATTTCCTTCTTTGCCGCAAGGTTGCTCACACTTCCACTCCGCCTCATCACGCAGCAGGTAAGGCGCACATCCTACACCGACTACAACCAACCCCTTCAAAATCAACCTCTTGAATGGAAAACTAAAGACGAAATAGGGCTGTTTGTACAAGAATACAACAAAATGCTCAAAAGCCTCGACGACAGCAGGAAAGAACTCATAGCCGCCCAACGCGAAAGTGCTTGGCGCGAAATGGCACAACAAGTCGCTCACGAAATAAAAAACCCGCTCATGCCCATGAAGCTCGGCATCCAAATGATGCAAAGACGACTCGAAGGCTTAGGCGAAGACATGCAAATGATGTTTAGCCGATACATAGAAACCCTGTTGGAAAAAATAGAGGTCTTGAACGACATTGCTACTTCATTCTCCACTTATGCCCAAATGCCCATCCCAGTAGCCGAGCGTTTTGATATAGCCGAACTCATGCATGAAACAGAACTGCTATACGAAGACACAGAAGGCGAAATGATGTTCAATGTGCCTACAACGCCTTGCTATATACGGGGCGACCGCAAATTGATAGGGCGCGTATTCATCAATCTCATCAAAAATGCACTCGAAGCAACGCCCGAAGACCGCATCGCCCGTATAGAAGTATCTTTGCAAAAAAATACTGAAGGATTGGCTCAAATCAGTATCCAAGACAATGGCTCAGGGATTCCCGAAGATATACAAGAAAAGTTATTCACACCCAACTTTACTACCAAATCCAGCGGCTCAGGCATTGGATTAGCCCTCTCAAAGCGAGGCATAGAGCATGCAGGCGGACGTATATGGTTCGAAACAGAAGAAGACACAGGAAGCATATTCTTTATAGAACTGCCGCTGGTAGAATAACCGCGTTTATCCTGCACATAAGTAGCCAAAATCAGCGTTTGGAAAAGTGCAGGCAAGTTGCCCTTTTCAACACCAACTTTTATTTTTGCGGCTCAATAATTTTTCTGAAAGTAAGGTTCAATCTGATGCCTACTTTGTGGCTGGTTTTGGGAATTTCATGATGCCAATAGTGCTGTGTGGCGGTTTGCATCATTACCAAACTTCCATGTGTGAGCATGGCTGTTGCTTTGAGCGCGTGATTTTCTTTGCAACGAAAGCGAAACTTACGGGTTGCTCCAAATGAAACAGATGCGATGGTTGCATTCACTCCGAGTGTATGCTCATCGTCAGCATGCCAGCCGACACTGTCCTGCCCATGTCTGTATTGATTGAGCAGGACACTCGTGTAGGTTGTTTGTGTCAAGTCTTCTATTCGTTTTTTGATAGCCAAGAGCGTATTTGTCCAAGCATGCGGTTCGAGCAACATTCCCGAATAACGATACGATTTGTCAGTATCGCCATACCAAGCCTGTAGGCGAGGTACTTTCATTGTTTTTCCAAACATAGTAATATCGTCGTGACTCCAAGCCGTACAAGCAAGCAAATCCTCAAAAAAGGCATCACTTTCTTCTTTAGTAAAAAAAGCAGGATAATACCAAACTTCCGCGTTGGGCATTTCACTGCCGTCAGGGAGTTTAAGGAGTGTTTTATCTAAAATTTCAGGAAACAGCATACCAATACGATTAAATAATATGGCAAATATAGTTTAAAATCAATTTTACGCACACTGTTTCAAGGAGTACATTTCAAAAACCTTTTCTTAAGACCTTGCCCTCCCTCCAATTTAGAGAGGAGAAAGAACTTTCGCAAGAAGTATATCAACGACAAATTAAAAATATTGTGGTACTCCGACAAATTTTGTATTGAACCACATAGAAACATAAAGAACATAGCCCGAAACACTGTGTGCCATATCTTTCTATGTGGTTTATACCCTGCTCCACTAAAATTGTCGGAGCACCAATATTGTTATCAAACTAAAACAAACTCAACCATACGTCAGGCATTATGCCCAACAGAATAGTCAATACATTGCAAACCAACAGCGTAGCTATAGTGCCTCCGCTCACTTCTACAGGTTCGCCATTGCCCTCTTTCATATACATGGCTATTATCACACGAAAGTAATAATAAATACCTACAGTGGACATCAAAACGGCTATCACAAGTAGGAAGTACAGACCGCGTTCAAATACACTCATAAACACAAACAACTTACCAAAAAAGCCCGCCGTAAGCGGAATACCTGCCAAAGACAACATGGAAATTGTGATAGAAAGTGCCAAGAAAGGATTTGTCTTGCCCAAACCATTGAAATAAGCGTAGTCTTCTTTGCGCTTATTGCCTGCGACTGCCATCAATCCACCAAATGCCGCCACAGTAGCTATAGAGTAGGCAAGCGAATAAAATAAAATGGCGCGAATAGATGTAGGGTGCAAGGCAACGACTGCCAAAAGCAAATACCCAGCATGCGAAATACCAGAATAGGCAAGCATGCGTTTGAAACTATTTTGATAAACCGCTGTGATATTGCCTACCGCCAATGTCAAAATAGTAACCGAAACAAGTCCCACAAGCCAAAAACTATACACGGATTGAGTGGCAAAGCCTGTCCCCAATAAACGGAACAACGCTGCAAAACCAGCCGTTTTAACAATCGTGGACATAAAAGCCGTAAATAAAGACGGCGAGCCTTCATATACATCGGGAGTCCAAAAGTGAAAAGGTGCAGCCGATATTTTGAACAAAATGCCTATTATCATCATCGATAAGCCCAAATACAGCATATAAGGCACTGTTTGTGGCGGTTGATTTACTACAAATGCTTGGATAGCAGGCAAGGTAAAACTACCAGCCGCGCCGTAGGTAAGTGCCATACCAAACAACAAAATACCTGTAGCAAATGCGCCCATGAGAAAATATTTTAGCGCGGCTTCGTTTGATTTTTGGTTGCGTTTGTCGCTTCCTGCAAGTACATACATAGCAATCGAAAGAATTTCTACGCCTATAAACAGCATCAGCAAGTTGTTGTAGCTAACCATCATCAATGCACCCACCAAAGAAAACAACATAATAGCATAATATTCTGCCGCTTGTGCCTCTTTATCTTTGATATAATGCTCGGAAAGCGGCAATACCAACAAAGCAGTAAACAAAATAATACACGAGAAAGGAAAACTAATTTTATCCGTTCTCATCATATCATTTGTTATGCTGGTAGGAAAGGCAAACAAGTTATTGCCAACATCAAACCAATTCACTACCAAAGTGATAGCAAGAAAAAGAATAGATGCCCACAAAACTGTACTGCGTTGGCGTAAAAAGCCTAAAAACAAATTGGCAATACCAAATGAAGATAAAAGTATGATAGATAGCATTTTGTATGAATACTTATAATTGTTTTAAAATTAAGTTTTTAATTTTTCAAAGTAAAGAGAATAGTGTATAAATGTTAGTTGCGCCAATTTATAGACTAAATGTGTGGTTTGATAATCTGACCTTCCACAACACCATTTTTTATACTGTTTTACAAAATTTTATTTGGAAAATATTTTTCCACTAAAACCAAAACCCATTTTCAACATCTTTGAGCTATATCATTAGGCCTCTCCCTCTCCAAATCGGAAGGGCAAGGGTGAGGTCTTAAGAAAAGGTTTTGAAATGCACCCAATGTTAAATCACAAAATTTGATTTATGTCTGGGAAATGTCGATTCAATGATACCTTTCCACAAAACATCTCTATTTATCATATCGCCAACATCTTCAGAAGCTCGCCTACTGCAGGGGCAGAAAGGTTAAGAAACATATTTGGAAACAAGCCCATCCAAAAAACCATAACAGTTAGCGGAAACAATACCAGTCCTTCTTGCATCGTGATGTCTGTTACGTTTTGTGTGTGCGTGGTTTTTTCGCCAAACATAACCCGTTGATACATACGCAACATATAAATAGCACCAAAAACAATAGTCAAACCTGCAATAGCACCCAAGTACATGTTTTCATGAAATACAGCGCGGAGCAATAGAAACTCGCCTACAAAACCATTCGTAAGCGGCAATGCCACACTACCCAACATCAATATTGTAAAATAAACTGTGAGCGCAGGAGCAGACTGTGTGATGCCCCCTAATTTTTCTATTTCTCGCGTGTTTGTACGGTTTTGAATGATGTCAATGATATAAAAAAGCCCCACAACATTGATACCATGCGCCAGCATTTGTATCATCGCACCTTGAAACCCAAACTCGCTCAAGCAAAATATACCTGCTACCATCAAGCCCACGTGAGAAAAAGACGAGTAGGCAAGGAGGCGTTTGATGTCTTTTTGTTGAATAGCAATGACAGCTCCATAAACAATGCCTATCACAGCTAAAACAATTACCCAATTTTTCGCATCTACCACAGCCAAAGGCACTATAGGCAAGAGCCAACGAAACAAACTATACACGCCCATTTTTAACATGATGCCCGATAAAAGCATGGTTGCAGGAGTAGGCGACTCAGTATAAGTGTCAGGTTGCCAAGTATGGAATGGGAAAAGAGGCATTTTGATAGCAAATGCTACAAACAATCCTAAAAACAGCCACCCTTGCGTATCTGCATCAAGACGCAACATAATAAAAGCATCGTAGCCTGACGAATGTCCCCCAGGTGTTTTCAAATACAAAAACACCAAAGCAATCAACATAAATAAACTACCAAAAACAGTATAAATGAAGAACTTAAACGTAACTTTGACACGGTTCTCGCCTCCCCAGATAGCAGAAAGGAAGTAAACAGGTATCAATGCCGCCTCCCAAAATAAGTAGTATAAGAAAGCATCGCGTGCCACAAATACACCTATCAAGGCACTTTCCATGAATAAAATTAAGCCAAAAAACACATGCGGATACTTGATATCGCGCACACTAAGGATAATCAACGGGCAGAGCAGAGTAGTAAGCACAACCAACGGCATGCTTATCCCATCAATGCCTATATGAAAATTGATGCCTGCCGACATTACCCAAATCATGTTGAACTCAAATTGCAAGCCGCCCGCAGGTTTGAATGCTGTAAGTAGAAAGATTGTACACGAGAGCGTAAGCAACGCTATAGCAAAACTTACCCACTTGAGCGTTTCGGTCTTGACGTTGCGCAATAAAAATAAAATCAGACTGCCCAACAAAGGAGGCACAATTAGTCCAAGCGTTTGCATATTTATATAACTGAAGATAGTATAATTTTACCTTTTAAAGTGCTAAGATAAAGCGTTTTTTTGTATTTTCTGTTTTTTTCAATAAACTAAATAAATTCTTTGCTTTTAAAACGGGTTAATGGTTTGAAATCTACTTCAAAAACCCTTTCAAAACCTCTTTGTCATCAAATGGATAACGTATGCCATTTACTTCTTGGTACGTTTCATGTCCCTTGCCTGCCACAAGAATAATATCGTTTGGTTGTGCGATGCTACAGGCGTAAGCGATGGCTTCGCGCCTATCTTCTATCCGTTTGGCTTTTTTGCGTGCCAAAATACCGACTCCTTCAAACATGTCATCGAGAATTTGAGCAGGCGATTCAGTGCGCGGATTGTCTGATGTAAGGATAGCGATGTGGCTAAATTCGCAGGCTATCCGCGCCATGATGGGGCGTTTGGTCTTGTCCCTGTCGCCACCACAGCCTACCAAAGTAATGATTTTTTGCCCTTCAGTGGCAAGTTGTTCTATTGTTTCAAGCACATTTTTAAGGGCATCAGGCGTGTGTGCATAATCTACTACAGCAGTGATTCCGCTATTTGAACGTATTTGTTCAAAGCGTCCTTCAGCACCTGTGATGCCTGAAAGTTCAGTTAGTACTGTACTTGCCTGCTCACCCAGCAACAATGCCGTACCATATACACAGAGGAGATTATAAGCATTAAAATTGCCGATAAGCCGAAACCAAACTTCTTGTTGCTGAATATCCAACAATAAGCCTTGCAAAGTGTTTTCTAAAATCCTGCCTTTAAAGTCAGCTAAACTCTGTAGCGCAAACGTTTTTTGTTTGTAGGCAAGGCAGTTTTGAAGCATCACGCGCCCACGTTTGTCATCAACATTCACCAATGCAAATGCAGAAGGTGTGAGCTCATCAAAAAGCTTCTTTTTTGCCTTGATATAATTATCAAATGTGCCATGAAAATCCAAGTGGTCGTGGGTAATGTTCATAAAAACTGCTCCCGAAAAAACCAGCCCTGCACAACGTTCTTGCACCAATGCATGCGAGCTTACCTCCATAAACACGTGGCTACAGCCCTTTTTCAGCATTTCTGCCAACAATGCTTGCAAAGTTAGCGCGTCAGGTGTAGTGAATTGAGTGGCGAATATTTCATCATTGATTTGGTTACGCACTGTAGATATTAGCCCAACACTATAGCCCAGATTGCGAAAAAGTTTAAATAGTAAAGTCGCAACAGTAGTTTTGCCATTTGTGCCTGTGATGCCTACTATTTTTAGTTTTTGAGAGGGATTGCCATACCAAGTAGCGGCTATTTGCCCCAATGCCTTTGCGCTGTTGGAGGCAAGGAAGTACGTAACATGAGCAGGAACATTGTCCACTTGTATCTCGGCGATAATGGCAGTCGCGCCATTTTCTATCGCTGTTTGGATGTACGCATGTCCATCACTTTGTGTGCCTACAATAGCCACAAAGAGTGTATTTGGCACAACCAGCCTTGAATCAAAGCATACTTTGTCGATGCTTATGGCAAGACTTCCTTGTTGAAGTTGGCAATCGGTATTGTATAATAAGTCTTTTAATGCGTGCATAATCTAAAAGTTAAGCTTTTTATGAATCTTTCTTTTTAGTTTTACTTTTGGCGTTTTTTTTTGGCGCAGGGGCAGGCAAGGCAGATTTGCGTGCATTTAGCCACAAAATGCCAAAGGCTACCACCATAAAAAGCCAATAGCTATAGATAATACCATACAAAAAAGTATGGTAAACACCAATAATCAAAAATGCTGTAACGCCCGACAGCAGTAAGGAATCTAAGAGTTTCATTTGTGGACTGTAAACTTTCCTGTAGGTTGGGTTATTTTGTAAGACGTGAAATCTTGTTTAGCGCGTAAACCATTGCCATACAAAATCTCGGTTGGCGTAGTTATTTCCACTTTTTGGGTAGTGTAAATGTCTTGTATATGAGGCGACCAATTCAATTCTTCTGTATTTAATTGCTCGCCCTTTTCCATATTTTTGACAATAACATTTTCCGTTACTGTATAAATGTGTTTTGTTTTGTCATACTTTCCTTTTTCAGCTGTGAGGCGTGTGTATTTTTTTCCTTGCGCATTGTAAAAATCTACTGTTACGCCTTCAGGATAGTCTTGGTCGCCATTTTGAAACTCAAGTTGCAAGGGTGCGAGAAGCTCTACGCGCAACTTTGCCGAATCGGAAAGCTGCATTTTCAGGTTGAATGCCTTGATAAATGCGCCTGTATAAAGCTCCTTCTTGCCTACGTGTTCAAGGCCATCTTTGCAACCTGCCCCCACAATACACAAACATAAAACCAATAATTTTTTCATAAATTTTATATTTAAGGCTATAAAAAACAACAAGTATGCTTTACAATGGAATATTGCCATGCTTTTTCTTAGGCAGAACCGCCACTTTATTTTCAAGCATTTGGAAAGCGCGAATAAGTTTATGACGTGTTTCGGCAGGCATGATTACCTCATCTATATAACCCCTGTGAGCGGCACGGTACGGCGTGGCAAATTTTCGAGTATATTCATCTACTTTTTCTTGTAATTTCGCTTCAGAGTTTTCGGCTTCTTCTATTTCTTTTTTGAATATAATTTCTGCTGCGCCTTTCGCACCCATCACGGCTATTTCGGCTGTGGGCCAAGCATAGTTCATATCTGCGCCAATGTGTTTGGAGTTCATCACATCATACGCACCACCATAAGCCTTGCGTGTGATGACTGTGATACGTGGCACAGTAGCTTCACAAAAAGCATACAATAGTTTTGCGCCATTGGTGATAATGCCTTTCCATTCTTGGTCTGTACCCGGCAAAAAGCCTGGTACATCTTCTAAAACAAGCAATGGAATATTAAAACTATCACAAAAACGAACGAATCTTGCAGCTTTGATACTCGCATTTATGTCCAACACGCCTGCAAGAACTGCGGGCTGATTGCCGACGATGCCTATGCTTCGTCCTGCCAATCGGGCAAAGCCCACGACCATATTTTCGCCAAAATTTTTGTGGACTTCTAAGAAGCTACCTTCATCAATGATGCCTTCAATCACCTCACGCATGTCGTAAGGTTGGTTAGGATTTTCAGGGATAATGGTGTTTAATATTTCGCGCAATTCACTTTCAGGTTTTTCATAAGGTATCCTTGGGGCAAAGTCCTCACAATTTTGAGGCATATAGCTCAAGAGTCGTTTGATAAGTTGGATACATTCCAACTCATTGGGTACAGCAAAATGTGTTACGCCGCTTTTGGTGCTGTGCGTACTTGCCCCACCCAATTCTTCTGAAGTAACTTCTTCATTAGTAACTGTTTTAACCACTTTGGGACCCGTTACAAACATATACGAAGTATCTTCTACCATCATGATAAAGTCGGTAATGGCAGGCGAGTAAACTGCTCCGCCCGCGCACGGTCCCATAATAGCCGACAGCTGTGGCACTACGCCAGAAGCGAGTGTATTGCGATAAAAAATATCGGCATAACCTGCCAACGATACAACACCTTCTTGGATACGCGCTCCGCCTGAGTCGTTCAAACCAATAACGGGTGCGCCGTTGCGCATAGCCAAATCCATGATATTACATATTTTTTCAGCGTAGGTTTCTGATAGCGAGCCACCAAATATAGTAAAGTCTTGTGAAAACACATATACCAACCTGCCAGCTATAGTACCATAACCTGTTATTACGCCATCGCCCAAATAATATTCCTTGTCAAGTCCAAAATTTTTGCAACGGTGCATGACGAACTTGCCTATTTCCTCAAAAGAGCCTTCATCAAGGAGCAACATTACACGCTCGCGGGCAGTAAGTTTCCCTTTTTTGTGTTGAGCTTCTATGCGTTTTAGACCCCCACCCAATAGTGCTTCTTCGTTTTTGCGCTGTAATTCAGCGTTTTTTTCGGCTATAGAAAGTTGTTTATTATTTTCCATGAAAAAAAATAGGATTATTTCGCGCCAAAGATAGCCCTTTTTTTAGAATAATCATACTTTAAGAAAATAGACTTCTTGCAAAAGTACTTTTTCTTCTTCCAAAAAGAAACACTTTCGCAAGAAGTTTAATGCTTTTCCATTGAGGAATTTTTGAAATATAAAATGAAATTGTGGTATTTACGCAAATATGCACTACCTTTGTAGTATTACAAAAGCTTTCCCGCCCAATGCGCCTCCAAGATATACAAGCCCCTATAGATGCCGAGATGAAACAATTTGAGGTGAAATTTCGTGAATTTATGCGTAGCGAAATCACCCTCGTTGATGCCATCATGACTTACATCATCAAACGCAAAGGCAAGCAAATGCGCCCTATGTTTGTGTTTCTCATGGCTGGTCTGGGAGGCAAGATTACCGAAAGCACCCATCGTGGCGCAGCACTGATAGAACTTTTGCATACGGCTACGCTCGTACATGATGACGTAGTTGATGACTCAAACTATCGCCGCGGCTTCTTCTCTATCAATGCACTGTGGAAAAATAAAATAGCCGTTTTGGTAGGCGATTACCTCCTTTCGCGAGGATTGTTAGTCGCTATAGACAATGACGACTTCGCACTTTTAAAAATCGTGTCAAGAGCTGTCCGCGAAATGAGCGAAGGCGAACTATTACAAATTTCAAAAGCCCGCCGCTTAGATATTACTGAAGACGTTTATTTTGAAATTATACGCCAAAAAACAGCTTCTCTTATAGCCTCTTGCTGTGGAGTAGGTGCTTCTTCTGGAGGTGCTTCTGTCGAAATAGTACAGCGCGCTTATACTTTTGGAGAAAAAGTAGGCATCGCTTTTCAAATAAAAGACGACTTATTTGACTACGGTGAAGCTGAAATAGGCAAGCCGTTAGGCATCGACATCAAAGAGAAGAAAATGACACTGCCACTTATTTATGCCCTTCAAAACACGACAAGCGCATCACGCAAACGCATCATCAATATTGTCAAAAATGAAAGCCACAAACCCGCTAAAGTCCGCGAAGTAATCGCTTTTGTAAAACAAAGTGGTGGAATAGCTTACGCTGAACAAAAAATGCAACAATTCCAACAAGAAGCACAAACTATCTTAGATTCGTTTCCAGATACACTTTATCGTACAGCTTTGGGGCAATTAGTCGCCTATACGATTGATAGAGCGAATTAAAGCCCTTGCCTGCCAATATGCGATATGGGCAAGTAAACTATTTTGTTAGTGTAAATTTTCCGTTGTAAAGTGATATGTATGCCATGAGGCGCACAGACGAGCCATCTGCGATACAAATTCCGTAAGTCTTAATAAAAATATTGAAAAACTAAAAAATATTTTTTTAAAGGTTAAATAACTGATAATCAATAATTTATAAAAACATTGTAAAACTCAAATATTTGATAATCAATACTTTAATTTTTTGAGGTTTTATTTTTTCTGACACTCCAAATAAAATATTATTTATAAATCAAGAAGTTATCAATTATAATCTGTAACTTTGTGCGAAATAGAGGTGCAGAAACGGTTTATTTTTTCATATTTTAATAGTGAACTAAAATATTATTTTTAACCGAAAAATATTTGAAAAATTATTAGATAAAAATACAAAAAAACCTGCTGACCGATATTCCAAATTACTATTTTTTATACTGTTTTATGCTCATTTTACAAAATTTTGTTTTGTAAAATATTTTTTAATAAAACTAAAAACTATCCTCAAAATCTTTGAATT
>Ga0163154_10003034_pt1 | contig 23839 bp, 20 predicted proteins | sample OliLakLV19MP9P1_FD_148649 | JGI IMG/M metagenome (GOLD analysis project Ga0163154, IMG submission 148649) | Freshwater microbial mat bacterial communities from Lake Vanda, McMurdo Dry Valleys, Antarctica - Oligotrophic Lake LV.19.MP9.P1 | ecosystem: Environmental > Aquatic > Freshwater > Lake >... | reverse complement strand
TCTAGCAAGAAAGCTCCTAGGTTCGCAGGATTGCGCCCCTCGGCTTTTGCCCACTTCTCCAGATCCTCGTAAATCTCGTCGGGCACCGTTAGGGAGAATTTCTTACTCATAGATTCATTCAACATAATCTGATTCCTCTTAATACTAGCTTTGGCAAGCGTTACGGGATACGTTAGCACCCATTTTACTCTAAATAGTATTTGACAGCATCCAAATAGATGCTATACCTTGATTTAAGTGAGGGTTAGCCGGATAACTTGACCCGGACAGCCCGGACAGATCACGCAGCAAACCCAGATAGGGGTAAACGGGGTCAAAGTATTATTGGAGCAGGATTTTGCCTTAACATCTTAACCGCTGACTGAAAGCCGCATTGTTTCATCTAGGTTCTCAGTATCATCCATGCAATTATATTTGGATTTTGTCTTTCTAGTGATTTCAGAACCCAGTCTGGGTAATAGTTTCAGCCTTAAGGCAAAATCCTGCTCCAATAATACTTTGCCCCCCGCTCCAAGCGGCTCGACGATGCAATCTAGCCCTCGTCCTTCTGACACCATGATGGCTCCAGGCGGCTTGATGATGCAGCCTTCACCGCGTCCTAGCTCATCTCCAGGTGGCTCAATGACGCAGCCAAGTCCAAGCCCAAGTCGGTAAAAGCCTGCTGAGTTGAATTCGGATACAATCCCTTTGTCTGACTCAGCTATTCAGGCATGGGAAGTACTCGACCGCTACCTCGTCGGATCAGTCCGATTAAGTTCATTCTCAAGACGTTGGCGATTCTTCTATAGTCCATCAGTCTTGGAATCTTCGCTGTCCTTTACCTCAGACAACACTTGTTCTAACTCCATTTCAAGTTGCTCTACTGAAGGGAGACTCTCTGTAATCTCTTTAGATAAGCGGTGTGTTGCAACTCCGATCGGTGTGTTGAGATTTCGTAATGCATACTCCACCACTGTTTTACTCTTGGATGTACATAAAATCAGTCCAATTGTGGGCTGATCATCAGGATGGCGGATTAAATCGTCAATCGCAGATATATAAAAATTAACCTGTGACCCAAAACTTGGCTCAAAGTCACCAATTTTTAGCTCAATGACCACATAGCAACGGAGTCGGAGATGATAGAAGAGCAGATCAATTCGATAGTCTCTTCCATCCACTTCGATGGGAAATTGTCTGCCTACAAAAGCAAATCCAACCCCAAGTTCAAGCAAAAAATCTTGAATGTGAGTCACCAGTGCCTGCTCTAAATCTCTTTCTTGAGCACCTTGACTGAGTGAGAGAAAATCGAGGTGGTACGGGTCTTTCAGGAGGCTCTTGGCGAGGTCTGACTGAGTTTTAGGAAGAACTTGGTCAAAGTTTGTAATCGCCTCACCCATCCGACGATGCAGATTATTCTCAATATGGAATACGAGCATATCTCTGCTCCAGCCGTTCTCGATCGCCTGCTGGATGTACCATTCCCTCTCCTCACTAGATTTCAACTTCTCAAGTAAAGCAATGTTGTGTCGCCACGGCAATATTGCAACGCTACGTTGCAATATTGCCTCATCGGGGTATGCCTCTGCAAAAGACTTCATATATCTCATGTTTCGAGCAGAAAACCCCTTTATTTCAGGGAATTCTCTTTTCAAGTCTCTTGCCAGCCGCTCTACGACTTTTGCCCCCCACCCCTGCTCGGCTTCTCTAGTGAGAAGTTCTCTGCCAATCTGCCAGTAGAGTGTGATGAGTTCCTGGTTCACCGCTAGTGCTGCTCTCACCTGAGCACGACGAATGCGATCTTTCAGACATTTAGTAATTTATCGTAGTTGTCTGGCTGAGAGAACATAATATCGAGTATGGTGTGCCACAAAACGTTAAGTGTCAATGAGAATAGCTATTAGTAAGGCATTGGTCAATTTAATAGGTCACTAACCTTGCCCTAAAGGACAGGGGCTTGCCCGTTCTCCTCCATAAGTAGCTCCTGCCGTCTACGTTGGCACACACCACATGCTCCAAAAGCCCCTGCTTCTCCAGTTGGGGCTTTTTTTTTGCAAAAAACAGTTGCTTAGATATGCATATTTATGTATATTGGATACATATATCTACAGGGAAACTATTATGGCTAGAAAATGGCTGGAAGAATTAATTAACGGTGAATACATCCCTTTTATTGAAGGGATTAAGAAGAGTCCAGCCGGAAGAAAAAAGCTTACTTCTTTCACTGAGGATATGCGTCAGAGTTGGGCAGAACGAGGACTGACGAGTCCAGCCCAGCAAGCAGCTCCTATGACTGAAGTAAGAGCCTCTATTAAAGATTTATTGGGGGAAGATCATTGGTCGCTAAACATTGTTGCCCTCTCCACTGAAGAGTGGATTGAGCTAAACCAAAAGAGCCAGGACAAGGTAGCTGAACGGAACGAAAACGTGCAGTCCATCAAAAACCCTGATGAGATCGTATCTATTGCCGTAAGGCTTCTGGAGTCACGGGAATGGAGTGAGATAGCCGCTGGACTCTCTGCCCTCACTGGCAGAAGAGTTACGGAACTCTTATCGACTGCAAAATTTGAGAAAAAGTCTCAGTGGAGTGTCCTTTTTACTGGAGCATTAAAACGCAGAGGCGAGGCAGTTGAGCTTCAGTTTGAAATTCCGACTCTCACCACCGCAGACAAAGTGATAAAAGCTCTGGCAAAATTGAGAAAGGAACTTCCTATCAAAGATCTGACTCCATCAGAAATTAACAACAGGTATGAGAAACCTGTAGCCAGTGCGTGTGATCGGCACTTTAAGGGAATCATTCCGCCCAGGGAAGGGAAAGACAACGTATACACGCACCTCAATCGAAGTGTATACGCCACGATCGCAGTATTTTGGTACTGCCCACCCTCCATTAACGAAGTAGAGTTTAAGGCAGCAATCCAAGGGCATTATGCTCTACTGGATGAGAAAAATCCTACCAACAGGCGGAGCCTCGCCAGTTCCCGGCACTACAGCGATTATGAAATTTCAGATCAAGCGATCGCCCTGCATGGAGGGAAACGCAAGGGCATTAAGCTTGGGATTGGTGGAGTGGAGCCAATCGAAGCCTTTACTAAAGCCTGGAAAACACCAAAGGCAGACACTCAGCCAGCGGAGAGACGCAGGGAGACAACCTCTCTCCGCATTTTCAAAGACACCCGCGATCGTTGGCTAGAAATTCTGGGGCAAATTTGCACAGAGCCAGAAGGGACTCAGCAGGAAAAGTCTGAAAAGCTCCTGCTCTGGATTGAGAAGCAGCTTAAAGAGCCAGAAGAGAAGAAGCCAGTAATTATTGAGGCGATCGCCCCAGCAAAGCCCAAAGGAGAAGCCCCGGCCATCGGGCAAGACCAGGACGCACTACGAGATTTAATTCTGAAAATCTTGAAGGAAGAGATGCCACAAACGCAAACGGTAGCACCTGCTCCACTCAAGCAAGTAACTAAGAACGAGGAAGAAAAAGCAGAGCCTCAGAAACGAGGCAGAAAAAATAGTGCTGAAGTTGAGGAAAGGGTGAACGGGGCGATCGATGCCATCATTCACTACAACGACCAACAGGCAGAAATCCACTCTGATAAATGGGAGATATCGATCAACGCCTTAAAAGCCTTTGGAGCTTCCCAGAGAGCGATTTATCGCCACATGGAAACAAGGAAAGCAGAGATTGAAGCTCATCACAGAAAGCATGAAATTCAGCCAGGGCACAACCTCAGACAGCACAGAGGAAAAGCAATAACTTCAGTGATCAATCTTGATGTCGATTAACAAATTAACTGAGTCGTTAATCGACACTTCTCGATCCGGGGCGGCGATTAATGCCTCGATCACCTCCACTCGTAATCGCTGTCGCTCGCTCAGATGAATATGGAAGGGCAAAGAAACAAGTGCAAAGGGTCAAAGGGCTAAAGTGCAGAGGGCTGAAGAGTCCTGGGCGCAAAACAGACAACCCGAAAACCGACGTCGCTGCCGCGAACCCCCGCACCACCGTAGTCGCGAGAGGCAGAACGGCAATTCCGAGGATCAGAGCTCCAGGAACCGCCCCGCATCACACGAGTGGCATTCTCTTCAGCACCCTCGTCCAGCCATGCACTGCCATCAGCCGGGGCACCCTTATAGTTTTTGTGCCAGTGATCTTCGCACCACTCCCACACACTCCCATGCATGTCACATAGCCCAAAATCATTGGCAATCCCAAACTGATCTACAGGAGTCGTTTCTGATCGATATTCACCCTTATCGCCCTGACCGTATGAGCCTGACCAGCCAAGACTCTCATTATCAGTTCCTCGGTAATTGGCAAGTTCGGTGGCGATCGTCTCTCCAAAGTGAAAAGGGGTGGTAGTACCAGCCCGACAGGCATATTCCCATTCTGCTTCTGTGGGCAGGCGATAGAAACGACCCGTGTGCTGGGACAACCGGGCACAAAACTCAGTTGCATCATGCCAGGAAACGTTTTCAACTGGACGATCGTCTCCTTTGAAGCTCGATGGATCTGCTTCAATGGGGCGATCGACTTGGGACAATGCTGCCACAAAGCGCCACTGGGCTTGGGTGACTGGATATTTACCCAAAAAGAACGTTTCTACCTGAACCTGATGCTGAGGTGATTCTGAATCAGAGCGATCGCGTTCATCTGAAGGAGAACCCATGAGAAAGCTGCCAGCAGAAATCTGCATCATCCTCAACGACAGGCTTTCTGTTAGCATTTCGTCAAAAAACTGATTTTGGTGCTGACGTTTGGTGATAACAACCTTGAGTGTTGGGGATTCCACGTTTTTCCTGCTGATGGGTAGATAAGTCCTGAAACTCCAAAAAATTCGATCGCCTTGCATTTGCCAAACAGAGAGCCGTCAAAGGCAAATCCGGAAGGGCTAAGAAACGAGTGCAGAGGGCTAAAGGGCTAAAGCGCAGAGGGCTGAAGAGTCCTGGGCGCAAAACAGACAACCCGAAAACCAACGTCGTTGTAGCGAGACCCCGCACCAATGTCGCTGCGAGAGGCAGAACGGCAATACAGAGGATCATCGCCCCAGGAACCGCCCCGCAGCACTCGTCCAGCATCCTCATTAGCACTCGCATCCAGCCATGCACTGCCATTAGCAGGGGCACCCTCATAGTTGTCGTGCCAATGGTCTTCGCACCACTCCCACACGTTCCCGTGCATGTCGCATAGCCCAAAATCATTGGCAACCCCAAAGTGATCGACAGGGGTCGTTTCTTTCCGATACTCGCCTTCAGAACCCTGACCATAAGTCTCAGTGCCAACATAATTAGCCAGATCGGTAGAAATCGTCTCTCCAAAGTGGAAAGGCGTTGTCGTACCTGCCCGACAGGCATATTCCCATTCTGCTTCTGTCGGCAGGCGGTAGGGTCTATTTGTCTTTTGGGCTAAGCGACGACAAAACTCAGCGGCATCATGCCAGGAGACATTTTCAACGGGGTGAGTTTTGCCTGTGAACTGGGAGGGATTTGGCTCTAAGTCTCCCTCTATTTTTGGCAAAGCAGCGGCGGCTGCCCATTGGGCTTGGGTAATGGGATAGCGCCCCATGAAAAAGGTAGGCACAACCACTCTATGCTGAGGGCTTTCGGCTTCCTGTCGGTCTACTTCATCGCTAGGGGAACCCATGACAAAACTGCCGCCCGGAACTAGCACCATATCTAAGGCGATGTCGGGTTCCAAGGTTTCGCTGTAGTACTGGGTGGTACGCTGCTGTTTTTGGATGATGAAGTTTGCCATCTTAGCTTCACCGCAAGAAATTAATTTTAGTAGGGCTGGGCAAGCTGTTCGCCGAAGCTACCAAGCTACCCAACCCAGTTTGATTTTTGGATACCAGCTCAAGAGCAAGCATCACAGGAGTAAGGCTGGACTCTTCTCGGCACGCCGAATAGATCTCCCATCTATTCGCTCTGGCAATAAAGAGTGCTGGGCGCAAAACAGACAACCCGAAAACCGATGTTGTTGTTGCGAATCCCCGCACCATTGTTGTTGCGAGTGGCAGAACGGCAATTCCGAGGATTATTGTTCCAGGAACCGCCCCGCTTTAGGTTGCTTACCCCACGTTAAGCGTAGCCGAATTTTGGATTGTAGATTTTAGCTTTTGGATCAGTTGGGTTTTCCCGGAGCCGGAGGTGAGAATGTCCAGCTTTGGAAGAGCGATCGCCTTAGCTGCCAGGTGTCTGCGTGGTCAAGATGAGCAATCCAGCTCTGGATGGATTGAGTCAGTTGGGTGAGGTTAATTTCGCCGTTGGCATAGGCGGTTTATGATGCGATCGCCCAGCATGAACTTGTGATTGCGCGGCAGGCGGTTGAGAATCGGCACATACCACTTGATCAGGTCGTAGGTTTTTTGAATGATCGGCAGTTCTTCCATTACGACCCGTGAATTTTAGTTTTGATGTTCTATGCTACTAGATTCTGAAAAAATTCGATCGCCAAAGGCGAAAAAGAAGGGCAAAGAAACAAGAGCAGAGGGCTAAAGTGCAGAGGGCTGAAAAGTCCTGGGCGCAAAACAGACAACCCGAAAACCGACGGAGGTGTAGCGAGACCCCGCACCAAAGTCGATGCGAGAGGCAGAACGGCAATCCCGAGGATCATAGTCCCAGGAACCGCCCCGCAGCACTCGTCTAGCATCCTCTTCAGCCCCCTCATCTAGCCATGCACTGCCATTAGCCGGGGCACCCTCATAGTTGCCGTGCCAATGGTCTTCGCACCACTCCCACACGTTCCCGTGCATGTCACATAGCCCAAAATCATTGGCAACCCCAAAGCGATCGACAGGAGTCGTTCCCTCAAAATCTTTTTCCTTCGTAACTTTGCTCTGGTTGTAGGTTTGCTTCCAATCGTAGTTGGCGAGGTCAGGAACGATCGTCTCTCCAAAGTGAAAAGGGGTGGTAGTACCAGCCCGACAGGCATATTCCCATTCTGCTTCTGTCGGCAGGCGGTAGGAGCGACCCGTGTGCTGGGACAACCGAGCACAAAACTCAGTGGCATCATGCCAGGAAACTTTTTCAACTGGACGATCGTCTCCTTTGAACCTCGATGGATCTGCTTCAAGGGGGCGATCGACTTGGGACAATGCTGCCACAAAGCGCCACTGGGCTTGCGTAACCGGATAACGCCCCATATAGAAAGCTGGAACTTCTACTGAATGCTGTGAATTTTCATCGTCATAACGCTCTGGCTCTTCTGGGGGAGAACCCATGAGGAATTCACCAGCAGGAATAGAAACCATCTCTAATATCAAATCATCTGCGAGTCGCTCTATAAACTGCAAAGCCTGCTGCTGTTGCCGCTGGATTTCCCATTTCGCACGTTTTAACGGCTTGGGGTTTTTCCCAAGCGACATAAGGCGCTGATGCGGTGTGGCAACGGTAAATTCAAAGGGCTGGAGGTCAACAGACGGGCGATCGCTTGTCTCAGGCTCAAGCGTAATGGTCGCAACCGTGAATTGCTCCGTTTGCAGCGGTAGCGTTAAACCCTCATCAGAATCAACGAGCTTAGCAACTGTGAAATTGAGCGGTCTCAGCGGCGGGAAATTCCACCCTTCCCCAAACAAGTGAAAAAGGCGATCGCCCATCCTTATCCCTTGTTGCTGCTCTTCTGGCGTGATCGTCTCTGGCGATCGCAACACCTGCCCCACTCGCTTAGCAAACTCGACCAGCTCCGGATGCGCCTGTAGCTGCGGCTCCAGCTCTTGTGTAATTCTTGCCAATCGGGCAAACTCAGCCTTCACTGCCGTCGAACTGCCCTTGCCACCGCTGGCTGCAAACTGCTGAACAATCTCATCTGCCATCTGCCGACAGTGCTCATCTCCCAAATACGTCATCGCCGCCCATCTCTGCACCTGAAGCTCTCGCTCTCGCTGCCCTGGATTAAGATGGCTCAAATACTGGACATAGCTCATCAACACCTTTGCTACAGCCTGCATTCGATCTGGGGGAATGCGATCGTCTGTCTGCATTTGTTCCAGCAAATAGGATCTAACTGCCGTATCCATCGCATAGAGTTCATACCCCACCTGCGAACACAAATCTGACAGCAACAAATCTGCCTCAGCCTCCCACGGCACCCGATCGAGCAAAAATTCAGTCCGCAAATAATGCACCAATTCTGGCGTTAACACCAACGGCAACGCCGCATGATATGCCAATAGTCGATAGTTCTCCCCAAACTGCCGCTCAAATAAAGCCACCTTTTGCGGGGCAATCTGCCGCTCAAATTCCTGCTGCTTTGCCTCTTGCATTAATCCTCATCCCCCGGCACCGATGGCTTTGCCACACCCCGAATGACATCGATCGCTTCGCTAAACCCCAACCGATCCATCTGAAACATCGGCACCAGGTAAGATAATATCTCTGCCGAACTGCCCACCCAACGCGATCGACGCATAGGATTCAGCCATGCAATCAAGTGGGTTTGTTTCTGCAATTGCAGCAAAAATCGCGTCGTAGTTTGAATCCGCTCCTGCTGCCGATAGCCCCGTGCTGCCCCCGCATCACTGACGATCAAAACACTCGTCTCATTGTCGCATTGCCCCAGCATCTCTTTAATCGGCACCGGGCTGGTCAAATACAAATCCTGGTAAATATGGGAGGCTGGCACATTATGAAAATAAAAAACTTGAACATTTTCTTTTTGCAGCGGGCTTTCTTCTCGTGCTGTCTCCACCAAGTCCCTGGCAAATCGATGAAACGGCATCATTGACCCATTCTGATCAATCAACAGCACTAGCCTCGCCTGATTACGCTGCTGACGGCGATACACAGGTGCCAGGTAATAGCCTTGATCCGTCACGCTTTGAATGGTTGCCGGAATATCCAGCACATTCTTAAATCCATCGGCTACAGGTCGCCGCAAGAACCGCCATCCATACACCATCGATCGCCGGGACAGCGGAAAGTAGTTTTGCAGCGGCAGAAGCCCTTCTCGCTCGATCGGCGCAAACGGAGCCTGCACAGGTAAACTCGCCACCTCTGGCTGCGGCGGTATTTCAATTTTTTCAGCGATTGGCTCTGGGTCTGGCTGAAGTGGCTTGATCCCCTCGATCGGCTTGGGTGGTAAGGGCGGTGGCTCGGTTTTGTTTTCCAGATTCTTTGGTAAAGCCTTCGGCTTTTGGGTTTCTCCCTGAAGATCCTGCCAAATCGTCACTAGTTGGTCTTGCTGCAATAAAGAATGACACCACAGGATTTGCACCAGTTCCACCAGCGCTGCCTCATCCTCAGCATATCCAGCCTCTACCGCTTGCAATGCTGCCTGATATTCATCCACGCCCAAGAGATATCCACGCCCTTTCAAACGTAGAAAGAGCCGAGTAATCCAATCTTGGGCATTAAACTGGCTCATGTGGCTGGCTTAAATTTCCTCCAGTCTTGCTGCACTTTCAGCAGTAATTCGGGATAAGGTAACTTGTTTTCCTTTTCATCTTTCCCAACTAGCTTCTCTGCACTGTACGGCTTTGCCGCGAAGGTTTGCAACGCTTTCAGCCAGTCCAAAAACTCGCTGGTTCCCGGTTTCTTAACCAATCCCCCTTCATTGCGGACTGAGAGAAATCGTTCGATCGAAGCTTTCTGTAAATCCTCTTGTGGGGGAGTCATCTTGTCGTCTGCTTGCCGCTGCAAATTTTCGATCTCATAGTGCCGAGTAATGATCCGCTTTAGTTCCTCCGAATCTTTCGGAAATTCAACAAAGTGATAGAGGCAGCGCCGCAAGAATGCATCCGGCAGGTTGCCCTTTTCCTTGTTGCTGGTAATGAAGACGATCGGAATATACTGCGGGTCTGCCGCAACCCAAGCCCCCGTTTCTTTCACCTGGAATTTCCACGGCTTATCCAGCACCGTCAACAAATCATTGGGAAAGTCTAATTCGGCTTTATCAATTTCATCAATCAGCACAACCGATGGACGGTCTTTAATTTCAAAGGCTTTGCCCAAAGCACCCATCTCGCAATAGGCTTTAGGGTCGCTGGGGTCACGACGAGAGGCTTTCTCTCCCTTCTGGATCTGCACATCATGCAATCGCCCCAATGCATCATAGACATACTGACCATCCTGGGCTTTACTGATTGACTGGATGTTCCACGGAAAAAACGGCAATCCCAACTCAAACGCAACGGCTTTCGCCAAGCAAGTCTTACCACAGCCCGGATCGCCTTCTAAGAGCAAAGGACGGCGCAGGGCGATCGCCAAGTTGACCGCCGTTTTCAGCCTGTCCCCAACAATATAAGGCTCTGGCTCTTGCGGTGCGTCTTTATGTGCCCCAGTCGGTCGCTGGCGCAGGTCTTTCCCTTCAAATTTAAGCGTTTTTGCAGCCTTCGTCATGGTCTTACCTTGCCCTGAACTATGATTTCGTGAGCATCAACTCTTTTTCTAACGCCTGACACACCATACTCGGAATTCCCTGCTTACTGGCTTTATAGAAGCGCTCTGACAGCTTAATACTACGCGGATTGCCAATTCCTGGGTAGCATTCCAGCCATTCTTGGATCTCCTCTTGTGTCCAATTTCGCAGCGGTAATTTCAGCCACCGAAAAGGAGCCGTTTCTTCGCACAGACACTTTTGCTTAAAACAGGCAGAAGATAATTCATCATCAACCACGATCGTGGCAATAAACTTAACTCGTGGATACTTAGTGCGATCGTCCAAACAATCGACTAATGGACTCCAAAAATATTCCATAAACCAGGCGAGAGTTTCCTCCTGGCATGGCAAGTCATCCCATTTACGAATCTCCAAAAAAATGGTGCTGCCGCTCTTCACAGATTGACATAGCTTCTCAATCACTAACTTCGCTAATTCTTCAGGCTTTGAGCTAGCCTCCAGACCCACATATCGCCCAAGTTGTTCTAACCAACCATACTCATTGAGATCATCGCCTGAATAGAATTCCAGGTCATAAGGCTTAAAATCTCCGGTTCCACGCTTAAATTCCTCCCGAACCCTGCGTAAACAGAGATCGCCAGACATAGAGAGACTTTCCTGTAAAAGTAGCAGTACATCTCCTCGCTCTTGACGAAAGGATCGGATCAGAACTCTCACTTCCTCCATCACTTCATCAAAGTCAATTTGGGGTAAGTCTTCCTTAAATGTGAGGTATTGACACCCGCGATCGCGACTACGTCTTCTTAGTTCCTCCAATCTGATCCAAATCGCATCCATAGCCTGTTTTGTATTCTCTTTTCTAGCCTGAAGCACATCTTTGTTATCTTCATTTAGTTCTCCTTCAATTTGTATTCCAACTGACTGATATTTTGTTGTTAGCTTTGCATAGTCCCTCTCTAAACCTTGTATTTCTAGTTCATCTGGAGATAACATATTCATGAATATTTTCGGGCTCTTTAGGAATCAGTATGCTGGAAAAAATGCATTCAACGGATTTACAAGGCTTTTAGCCTTCTGGGTAATCCTTAACTGTTCATGGAGAACATTTGCATATGGAATCCTAAAGAGCCTATTTTCGCTGCTCAACCTATCGTTTCAAATCTACTTATTTTGCAGGTTACACCAGACTTTATCCATTTTTTGCTTAATTTTATCTCTTCTGAAACGAAGTGTATCTTTGTTGTCCTCATTTAACTCTCCTTCAATTTGGTCACTTAGCAAGGCATATTTCTTCTCCAAGTTCACATACTCTTTTTCAAGCTCTTGTCTTTCCAGTTGATCGGGAGACAAAACACTTGACCCTTTTTCTGAAGGCATCGCAGGCGAAGCACCTGCCCTAGAATTTGGGATTAATTGATCAGCCTGACCATCAGGAGCAGAAACAGAAAAAACAGGAGGTGGGCGATCGCGCCAATCCGCCAAGATCATGTCTCCCATCCCCTCCTTCTTAATTGTGGGTTCCTGAATCGGCACACTTTTTTGAACACCCCAAGCCTTTAGGCTATGCACAACATATTTCTCAATGTCATCGACGGATACAAAGGACTTCTTAGCTCTATCCGCTGCCCCCGACAACGCTTCCAATAAATAGTAGGTATACACCCCATGCCGCACAGTCCCACACTCCTGAGCCTTCTGCTGAGCCGTACTCCCCGCCATCACAACAAAACCCTCCGCTAACTCATAGACATTGTGAATAAATGCTGGATCATCTGCCCCCCGCCCCATCTCAACCCCGGTATGACAGGCATCTAAGGACAGAAATAGGCGAGTTGCCTTACTATCCCGCATCATCTTCTCGACCTGCTCCACAGATAGCCGCTTTTCCGGCTGCTGCAACAGCGCATCACGACTATCTTTCATGATCAGAATCGGCTGCCTATCTGTCAATAATTTTCCATGACAGGCGAAATGGACAAACAGCAGGTCATCTTTCCCCATCTGCTGACAAAGTTGCTGAAGCTCAGCCTCTACATTGTCCTTGGTAGGCTGACGATGAGCCTCTGAATGCTGGTCATACATCGCTACCACGATATAACCTAGCTCAGTCAACAGCTTCTCCAGGGCGAGCACATCATTCACACAGAAATTGAGTCGGTTGAATCTGGGGTCTTCGTAAGCGTCAATCCCAACTAAAAAAGCCCAGCGCTGAACAGGGCGAGCAATATCGAGGTCAGAAACAACTTGAAACATGTCTTACAAATTTGAGGGAGCCATACAGAAATTCAACACAACAAAGGAGAATTTAGGAAAACTCGTTAATTATCCTCCTACCGCTGGCAGTTTGAACCGTTGCAAAATCTTACCCACTGAATCTCGCGTCACCTCAGCCGTAAAGCCCCATGCCAGTAGACTGGTATAGTCTGCTACAGGACTTGCTCCAAAAATTGGGTTGGCAGTATAAAGTTGATTGAAACCCGCTCCACAAAGCAAGGCGATCGCCACTCCCTGCCCCGTCCAGCGAAATACCTGGAGCCGCCAACCTGCCTGCTGAGCTGTTTTCTGTTCTGCTTGCTCCGAAATCTGGGGTACACTGCGAATCACAGGCTGCACCGATGCCCAAGACGATCGCCCTCGAATTGATGCAGTCTCCTTATGCGCCTGCTGCATCTCTGTTCCCAAATCTTTAGCAGCCTTCAACCAATCTTCTAACCCAGTTTGTTCATCCAGAGAAATCCTATTCAAGCGATCGTCTAACTCGATCAGGGATTGCTGCCAGCGATCGCCCTCTGTCCCCATCTGATTTCGCATTTCATTCAGCTTTTCATACTCACTTTTGGCAGCCAAGAACTGTTGAACCTTTTCCTTCAAGGGCTTCAGTAAAGCTGAAAACGCTTGCGGCGTTTCACTATCTGCCATGTCGCGATTGAGCCGATCAATCTCAAATTTGAGGTCTTTACCATACGCAGAATCCGCTAGAATTTCTTTGCCAACATGAGAAGCCAAAGCCTGCTGAATATACTCACGCAGATCAACCCAGGCAGAGCGCTGTTTGCGCCACCGATCCCAAATCACCTGGGCATCTGCAAAACTCTTACGAGCCTCAGCCCAAGTCTTCGCGTCCAGATAAGTGGAGACATCCACTAAAAATGACTCAGCTTTAGCCTGAAAAGATTGAGCAGTCCTGCCTTCATCTGTAGTTTCTTCTGCCTCGGATCGCATTTGCGATCGTAGTTGTCCCACTTTTACAGTCATCTCATCGCGATCAAACCCTTCTGATTGGTAAGCAGATAGGGCAAACGCCAACAAAACACCAGCAACCAAGAAGGGTAGAGCCAGATGGCAAGAATCTTTTACCTTCAAGGTCACTGGAACCGATAAATCGCCCCCACTATTTTCCACAATCAGACTACCAGCATATTCACCGCTCGCTGGAACTTGTTTGAGGTCAAACTGAATCGGCACAGCAATGTATTTCTGAGGAGCCAAACTGGTTGCGGCATCAATCTTCGCCTTCACCCATTTCGCCGGAACAAACGCTAACCCATCCTTCCGCTCAAGATCGGTTGGCACAATCCGAAACCCTTGGATCATCTTGCCTTCAGGCGGCTTCCCTTTGGCAACGCCTGTTGCTGGGTCAGATGGTTCAGTCTGAGTGGATTGCAAAATCAGCATACGGCTCTGTTTTTTTGAGGCAGAGCAAAGCCCCGGAGGAATCATACAGCGCACGCCTGTCACCGTAATCTGAGACGCTTGTGATTTAACCTCTCCCTCGGCAAACGCAAAATCAGAACTCATGCAGGGGACTAACAAAGCCGTGGAACCGATGATCCAACCGAGACTGTAGCGCATAAGCATGGATTTTGGGGCGGAGCGATCACTATTTATCCTACGCTATTACGTTCTCACTCTACGAATGCCAAAACTCAAGGTGCAGCGCTCACGCTTCAGCCTCTCCATTTTTGGTCTATCATTTGCCAGCAATTCCGAATTCAAAAATTGACAACAGTGACTCCCACCCCACAGGATAAATGTCGCGTACCGCGATAAGTGGGCTCTTACGCGCTTTTGGTGAAGTTGGGACTGGAAGCGCTTTAAACCCTTGAGCTTACATTTACTTCTTCAGCGATTGCACCCCTTTTCACCAAAACTGCGTAAGAACCCACTTATCGCGGTACGCGACATATGCCTAAGCGGGAGTATTTGCAGGCTCGCTTTGATAGTCAGGTAAAGACGGATCTAACCGAGCGAAATAAGATTGCCGAGTTTTGGCGAGGGGGATGCCCTCTAACCAAGCTACGGCTCGACCCCGATTTAGCCCTCGCGCTGCACTACTAAAGATCTGTTTTCATCTGCTAAGTTCTACTATAGAAACTGCATAACATTCCGAAGCTCAATAAGATATGATTCTATAATATCTTCTACATCTTTAAGTAAGTAATCATTAGTAACTCCTCGCAAAACGTCGGCAATCTTAATTATTTTATTTTGATCGTCAGGAGACAGGATTTTCATTCCTTGGTGTATTATCCCGCCATCTAGGAACCATTTACCACTATCTAACAACCGTCTAATAGGATCTAGATCGTTAAGATCTTTCGGTTTACTCACTGTTGCACTAAGCCTGACCTGCCTCACCAAACAGAGATATCTCTCTAAAATAGGTTCTACATCTTTTAGTAAAAGAAACACAGATTGCCCTTTAAGCTGCCTTTCTCTAATAAAACGTCGAAACTCAAGAACTTTAGATAGCTCGTCACGCTTATCTGACAAAAGTAAGCTCATTGATTCATGGATTCTTTCGCTGAGGGATCGGTTTTCTGAGAAGCTGGCTGATTCTGTTCTACTTGATGAGATTGGTGGGAGGAAGGTAGATCCTGCTGATCCACTGGGACTGGATTCTCCAGAAACGGCGGGATCTCTTGGCGCTTTTGATTGGATTGATTGAGGGTTGGGTTTTCCTGCAATGGTTGATTCGCTGGAGGACTTGGGAGTTTCGCTCCCAGAAAAACGAAGGCTATTATCAACCCCAGTAGTATTCCTATCATCAGTATCCCTAGTCCCAAAATAATCATCTTTGGTTGAGCCGATAGCTTGGTTGGCTTCTGAATCAGGTTCGATTGCATAGTTGGATTTCTCTGTATTTGTTGAGATGCTGGCAGACTCGGTAGATGAATTGGTAATGAGTTTTTTTTTAGGTGGTATTCAACCCAATCGATTTGTTTAAATCTACCCGTTAAGCCTCTCCAAACATTAACTCTTTTAAGAAACGACTCTGAGACAAAGTCACTTACCACAATCAAAAAATTGCCATCTTCAGGCAAACAAATGTTTGTCAACTCGTTTGCTAGTTCGTGCCTGAATTCTGGGATATTCTTCGCTAACCTACCAGTTTTAGACGACCTACTCTCTTTCCCAAGACTTAAGCCTTTGTCAAAATCAAACTGTTTTAACTTACAAAAATCGACCTGAAATCCAGGTCTGCCATCCAATGATGTAATTGCTAAGATAATGTTATGCTGTAATTCTCCCTTCAGAGCGTGAATTGCTAGCTTACGTATAACTTTTTCTTCGTGACTTAACCAAGCCACAGAATGATAGACTGCACCACCTGGGGCATTCCAGCCAGCCTTTACTCCAGTCAACAGAATTAATAAATTTAACCCTTCTCTCAGCACAATAATGGCAGGCTGCTCTAAGTTATGAAGATCTGCAATACGAACTTCATTACTAAGATCAGACTCAATTGAAAATGAACGATTGATTATCGAAGGTTCATCCTCTTGTTGACCCTGATTAATCCATTCATATTCATGTAAACGACTTGCACCTCTGCTTTTAACATAAATCTCCATGAGTTTACCGCCCAATATCTAGTAGGCTACCACCAAGGAGGATTCTGAAGATCCCATCTTTTTTACATCCTTGAGCGAACAATTGTAAGCCTGATCTCAAAAGTACGACCATTTTCAACCGTTCACTGCGAGCATTTTTCTTGGCTTCATTGCTTTCGGCATATTCCATATCAGGACACCAGCCGAGATCATCGATAATTTGCCCTGTAAGTTCGTCTACTCGAATAAGATTCTCCTCTGCAATTCGCGCAAGGGCAAAACGGGCTATATATCTGAGAAGCTGATCTCCATCTTTGGGATCATATTTCTGACTTGGATTGACAAATCTTGCTTGCACTGTTCCATCTTCTTGTTTCTCAAAGGCACTGAACCTTGCACCGCCAATTGTCTGAACTGGTACAATGACGACACAGTTTTTACTCCGCTTTGCTCCCCCCCTAAGGTCAGCTTCCCCTCTTAAGTAATTAAGAATTCCGCTATATACAGTTTCTAATTTTCTCCTTAACTCCTCCCCTCTCCCTTCCTGAATATATTTTTCACATTTCACAGGAGAGAATATAACGAGTCTTGGAGCATCTCTATTTTGTTCTGCTCTCAGAATTTTCTCGATTCCACTAGGATTATTCCACTTATCGTTTAGATCAACCCATTCTCCACTACTTTCCATTAGTGACGGAGCGTCAACGGGAATAACGATCGCTATACATGCTTGTAGCCATTCTCGAACTTTTATTGCATCCTCGCTACTCTGATCTCTAAGCTTTCCTCCTCTGTAGTCTAAGAAATCTAGTTGAAGAACGGTTTTGCCTTCTGAGACAATGTCGAAAAGAAAAGTTCGCCACATATCTGAAGGTGCTACTGTATCGTTAACAAGAAATTCAGTTGCACTTGCCAGTTTATCTTCAGCAGAGCTAAGAAACTCAGATGTCTTGTCATCTCCAGATCGTATTTGAAATCGGTAATTTTCAGCAAGCTCATCTTGAGTAGCTTTGTACATTGAGGCTAAAAGACTCGTTTTTCCAACACGTTGATAGCCAAGCATTAAAACCTTGAATCGTGTGGTCATAATACTTCCTCCAAGTCGCAATATTGTTTTAGCCTTATAATGGAACTCCTTGCTTGTTCAATGATTTTTGTTCCTCTTTCCTTGAGTTCAATTTCCTCCTCAAGTTTCTGAAAATCCTGAACCCAAATTTTTGCCTTGAAAGGTTCGAGAAAATCCTGCCATTCACTTAAAATAACACCTCGCCCTTCTTCATCTCCAGCATAGAACACCAGATCGGTAAACTCTTCTAACACTGCCAGAACTGCGACGCTTGGGAATAAATCATCAGCGGCATCTCCACCAAGCAATCCTAGTAAATCCGACTTAACTGCTTTACAACTCTCATCCAACGCAGAGGAAACTGTTTGTGCTGTCACCGTTTTTGTAGAATCACTGCTTTTAGGCTTGAAACTGTTTTCAGCAGGTGTCAAAACCTTTAATCCCTGATAGAGTTTAGCTCTAATCAACCAGAAATAAGAAAGTTCAAATTCTCGAAGAACTCGGAAAGCAAGTCTGAGCATTTGACAACTTTCTGGCATCAAATGATACAGAGCTTCCAGAAAGTTGCTTCCATCCTTCGGAGAAAGTGCAGTTAAATTTATATTTCTCAACTCATTTGCAACAATCCTTCTAAGCTCATCGGCTACAGGCTTGAACTCTAAATCTAGATTTTGAAAGTGCTGCAAAGCTTGTACTCTTAGTTGCCCCAACGCTTCTTCAAAGACAGGGTCATATGTATCCTTCGGATTTCGGCGAGACTCAATCACTTCAGCAGAGGGGACGCTAAATGTAAGAGATGCTAACCTGTCTTTGACCATTTTTTTTACAGACAGATCTTCATGTTTCTCCGCAAACGAAATTCGCATTAATTTAAGGGCAGCACGCAAAGACGGAATAAAGGTCTTCTCGAAAAGTTCTCTGTATTTACGGCTAGAGATGTAACTAATATTGTCAGATGGCTCGACAAAGATTCCTCCTAGAAAAGATGAAATTTTATCTACCTGCTCAAGAATGATTCTGAAGCTTGAGCTTACGTCACTTTGATCGAAAGACTCAATTTGCTCAGCTAAATAATCCAATGTTGGATCAACGACTGCATTTCCAACCTGCTCTGCTTGAGAACAATTGGTAATGAATACTTTGGCAAACTTCAAAGCCCATTGCTCCAATTTCTCCTTCTTAACAAGTTCGTTACAAGTTCCACCATTCTTGCCATCGTCATTCAGTACTAATAGACAGCGCTTATCTGCCTTTCCAATTCCTTTTTGCATAAGTCGGAAAAAGTTTGCGTGACGTGCTTGATACGTATACTCATTAGAACGTGGAAGAATTACGCAAATTACAATGTCTGCATTCTTCCGAAGCATCTCTACTAATTTCTCTTCCTCCTGGCTGCGTAGCTCCCCCACTCCAGGGGTGTCAACTAGGGCAATTTGCCCTACATTCTGATCTGGAAATTTCGTATAAATTTCAGCACTTTTAACAGCTCTGTAAATATGAATTTCTTCCTCATCCTCGCTAATTTGAGCAATATATTGTCTAATCTTGCTCTTTTCAGCTTTCTCTGGCTGTCTATCTAAATAATCTTTATAGTCAGGGTAAAACTCGAAATAAGTGAGGAGGCGCTTGTACTTTGTCTCTTTAACCGCATCTCCATCATTGGCTGCATTTCCTTCACTAGCTTGAAGTTCAGGCTTTTTCCAGGTATTCAAGCTGCTTGGCTTGTCTGGTATTTTTAGGTCTGGATCGTCATAGTACGGATGAATAACTTCTTCGAGGAACTCGCTGCTTGAGTAGAAAGTTACCCATCCGAAGGTTTCATCACTTTCATGGTTATAAACCGTGTACGGTGCTCCAGTACATAAATGCTGCGATGAAGGAATGACCCCTTTAGGAAGACTAGTGATCGCTCGTATAAGTTCGCTTTTTCCCTCTTTGGGTAAACCTGCTACAGCAATTTTCAAGGGAGGTCTAGCAAATCTCTCGTGTAGATAGCGAAGATTTTCGAGTTCTGAATTCAGAACTCGCTGATTGTCTGCGGTAATAGCTTTTTCAACGTCAGCGCCTTTGTTTCCCTCACTATAGATCTCTGCAAATCTCTCGTACTCCTCAATAAATCCGTCAAAACTCTGTAAAGCTGATATTAGGTTATGAGCATGACCGCAAACTTCATCAATCTTCTTAGATAAGGGTTGCCGCTTTTGCAATATTTCAGCAATACGTTCTCGTCTACTCATAATTTTTCTACTACAGAGGACTTTAGATTTTTTCAAGTGTATCTGAGATTTACGGAATTGCACTAGCACATAAGTATCAGTGTGACGTTAAAACATCGAGCAACAAGCTTAAAGCGATTTAATTTCGATACCACTCACAGACGACTTTGAAAACACTTGCCCTATAGATACCTCAGAGGGCTAGGTAAAGGTCAGCGGCAAGTAGTCTTTACATCTTAAGACTATTTCTCTTCCGTCCGCTGCACCGTATTGTTAGGCTGCGGCTTGATTTGAGATGTTCCAATACGCGGAACAGTTTCTCCAAAATCTGTACGTGAAGAGACGAAATAGCCTGCAATTCCTATGGCTAAAGCTGCCACAGAAACACCTATAATCACCTGCACATCCTCTCTGTTCAGAACTTTAGAAGGCTGAACGATTTCAATTCCAGGAATTCCAGTCTCTATATCCTGCGGAACTGTCGCTGCTTCAACACGAACCAACTTCATACCGCCATAAAGTAGAAATACAAAGCCAAGAGTGGCAATGATTAGACTGATAGCCTGAATTATCTTTTTCATTAGAATCACCTCTTTTAAGATCCACCTTCAAGTATCTGATCGACTAGCCCCCTTAAATCAGGAGCAAGTCTCCACGTTGAGGACACTGAATCCTTGACCATTCTGGGTTGATTAATCTCGAAGCTCTTACGCTGACCAGCAGGATTTATAGCTGTAAATTTCATCTTCTTGGAGTAAGTTCCTTGGAGTAGATTCTCTGGATCAGGCATTACATAGCCAGGAGAATCAGCATGAAACAGCTTATCCACCAAATTATCAACAACTTGTTCGATAAATTGACCTGTTCCTGTATAAATCAAGTTAGCTCCAAGATACAAAGCCACTTCCCAAACAACTATTGGAACAGCACAAGAAACCAACATGGGTATGAGTAGAAAAATCATCCACCAAGGCTGAACACGTCTTCTTTTCTCGGTCAATTGCATATTCTAATCCTCTATTGCAACTCTCACATGGGAAAATCTGAACTTAGCGACAGCATGTAGACAAAGTAAGAAAGTGCCTATCAAAGCAGTTACTCCAAAATGGAAAATTGTATTTTGCAAGCCTCTATTAAAAGGTATTGTGTATGGAAAGAAGAGTGTGTAGTTTGTATCTGCCAGTTTGTTTATCCCTAAGTAAATTGGAGTTAAGATCATTGGAGTAAGTAATGATATAACTGAGATTGAGTTTTGCTCTGACTCACCAATCTCAATAACTAAATTTAATGCCACAACAATACCTCCAGACAGAAGAACATGGCTTACTAAACCTTCGACATTTACAAATAATCCGTCAAATCCAACTTGATGAAATACAGAACAAGTCAGTACCCAGATTGCTCCAAGAGTTCCTAATGCGAGTGCTGAACCAATTACCCAACAAGCTCTTGCCACCGCAACCTCATAGGGTGAGCATGGAATAAGACGAAGCCAAAGCATCTCATTTACTGAGAAGCTCTCGCTCAATCTCTTGAGAAGCTTTGACAGATAGAAAAGAGCTACAATGATCCAAGCCCAGGAAAAGAATTCATTCAGCAGAGCCGACAAAGACTCTTCTCTGGAATGACCGTACAGTTCTAAAGGGAAACCAAAAAATGTGACGTTGGAGCTATGTTGATCCCAGCCGACCGGAAGTGTACTTAATAAAATTCCTACCAAAAACAGACCTAAGAGACCAATGTGCTGAGACACCTTACCAAAATAGTGCTTTGCTAAAATTGCTATAACCTGAAGTCTCATGATCACTCGTCTTCTCCCTGCATTCGTTTTCCTTTAACCTCAAAATTAGAAATTATCGGGCTAGTGTAAATCTTTGCCATAACTTCTGACCAACCTTTTGATGAGAGGTTGCTATAACTTCCGCAAACGCTCGCATCAGGGCTAGTTATAACTTTGCAGTCAAACCTCTTTCGAGTAGGACTTTTCAATTTACCCTCGATTAGCTGATAAACAGTGTCTGTCAATCTAGCTACTTCATCGTGTTGATGGGAGATCCACAAAACACCAAGCCGTGATTTTTTGGAAATTTCTTCTATCTTATCGATTACGAATAGCTTAGATTTTTCATCTAAACCGTCAGTGGCTTCATCTGCAATAAGAAGCTTAGGGCACTTTGCTAGTGCAAGAAAAATCATTAGTTTCTTTCTTTCCCCGTTTGATAAATACTTGATATCTTTTTCAAGAAATTTATCAAAACCTAGGGATTCCTCAATATCAACAGCATTTTCTTCTACTCCGCATATTGTCTTAAAGCTATTCAGTACTTGCTTAACTGAAATGTTTGTTGGCAATCCTGTATAGCCTGCACAAAGAGATGGATCGCCAATGTAACCGAGCTGAGAATAGTGATTACCCCACAAGACTTTCTTTCCGAATAAGCTAACCTTCCCTGCGGGAATCTGTAGTCCAAGGATAATCCTGACAATAGTAGATTTTCCAGAGCCATTGTCTCCAATAATTCCAACTTTCTCACCAGGATGTAAAATCAATTTTTCGATATTTAGGAGTGGCTTTTCTTCAGATCTTTGAGTGGTCGGTGTGTAACTGAATACAATATCTTTCAGTTCTAACAAGGGCTGATCCACTTGCATATCCATTACTGGTTAAAGTATGTGCAAATGGTAACAAAAGTTTTCTGATTATTCCTCCTATCAGCAACAACTTGTAACCCACTTTGTCATCGATTACTAACAGATAACACTCAACGACCGCCCAATCAGTAATTTTGAGCAGTCTAACGTCCCGCTTCACTCGCCGCTAAAGAGATTTTCTTTCAACCCAAACACCTAAATGCGGTCGGTGTACAAGCGGATTTTTGAGCTACTTTTATTGAAAAACTTCCCATACTTTATGCTCTTGAAGTACAGGACGACTCTGATCTTTTTCCGTCGTCTGGATAGGTACCCAAAGGGTTCGCACACCACGGTTGTTCTCTAAACGCAACCTTGTAAGGCAATGCGGGCAGGTTACTCTACCGCTCTCTAATTCACACGGCTCAGCAGGGAAGTACCCAAAATAATCTATCTTTGGTGAATTATCAGATAACATCATATGTCGCTTCCAATCTACTTGTTGAGGACTGAGATTACGGGGCTTGCAAACTGGGCAGGGAACTCGAACAGTGTTCCAATAAGAGGATGTCACAAACTCTGGATCATAATAACCAAAGCGTTTTCGCATGAATGCTTCGATAAGCTTTGCAAATCCGTGTGGAGGAACCTGCGTCTCTGGCGCAGAAGTAATTGGATCAGCATTATTAATAAGCTTGGGGAAGCGATCCATTCCTGACTGATCCATCATTGGAACTTTAAGTTCTACGAAACCATTAGGAAATAGCTGTAGATGGGTGCTATTAGAATCCCGAACGAAATTAACCTTGTCTATCATAGGTTTATTCTTTGGCGGATGCTTGCCTAACATCCATAGTGCTGCCAAGAACTCTGAAGATGTCCAGAATGAGTCAAAGTAGTCATCCGACATGAAAACTAAAATTCGCTGAGTTGCTCTCATTTCATGCATGAGACGAGCTACGCCCTCCCACATCTGCTGTAGAGTGACACACTCAGTAGGATAAGCATATTCACTTGCTGGAACCATTCGTATACTTGAGCTATACTCTTCCTCAAAGTTTTGTTTCCACACTTGTGCTTGTGCTTCGACCGTTCCCCGAAAGCTTAAAAAGAACTGTGCTGGACTCTCGAACATCCAGTAGTGTTTTGCAAGAATTTTATTTTGATAAGTTGAGCCAGAGTATCTTCCTTCAAGAATTGCGGGCAATTGCTTCTCTAGCCACTCTCCCAAAACCTCGTTGGAAAACTGCTCACCATGAATAGGAGCACATTGATAGTACGTCAGCACATTACGCGGTAGTGGTGTCCGGCTCACGATTACGTGTTTTTCGGAGGTTCTTGCCTTTACCCAATTATTAAAGGCATCGTAGATCTGTCCCTGCCCTACTGAGCAGTCCCATAGAATGATGTCAGAGGTTATCTGAAAAATAAGTGCATGACCACGATTGGCATTGGCAGGAGCTTCCTTAAGACATACCCCAAGACGAGTGCAAATTGGACTGATGTAATTGTCGAGTAAATCGGCTCTACAGGATCAACTATGCAGAGCTACAGTTGAGATGCCAGCAGATGAGGCACCTGAGGCGAAAGTTTGCAAAGTTTCTAAAGCCGTACCCAGATCGCTTAATCAGTTTCAGCTTATTGTTAATGCCCTCCACCGCACCACTGGTCGTCCGATAGTCGAAGTAAGCCGTCACCTCACCGAACCAACGACAAAGGGTGCCAACGCTGCCGTGAAATCGCTTTTGGTTTTCGGCTAACCAATCGAGCAAACTGAGGGTTC
>Ga0163154_10003030_pt1 | contig 23854 bp, 15 predicted proteins | sample OliLakLV19MP9P1_FD_148649 | JGI IMG/M metagenome (GOLD analysis project Ga0163154, IMG submission 148649) | Freshwater microbial mat bacterial communities from Lake Vanda, McMurdo Dry Valleys, Antarctica - Oligotrophic Lake LV.19.MP9.P1 | ecosystem: Environmental > Aquatic > Freshwater > Lake >... | reverse complement strand
ATTGCGCGGGACGAGAATAGCGGCAGTCTTGTCCTGATTATCCGGCAGCCACTTCGCCAGTGACCGCGCCACGACGTTGATTTCGTCCTCGGCGGTCAAATCTTCGGCATACAGCACCACTTTGGTTGGCTCATCCGGCGGATTCGGCTGTGGATCACCTTTCGGGGCGGGTTCGATTTTGGGCGGTTGCAGCGGTTTGCGATTGCGAATCGCTTCTACCGGATGCCGATTCCCCGACCATTCGCTTAAATAATTAGCGAGGTCGATGATGCTCTGCGCTGATCGTCCAGAGTTCGGCAGTTCGCGGGCTTTTACGCCTTTTTCATTCAAAAAGTCGCGCAAAAAATCGGGATTAGCAGTAGTGAATGTCTCATAAATGGCTTGATTCGGGTCGCCGACCCGCACCCAATTGCCGTTTTTGCCGATCAGCTTACGCAGAATTTTTTCCTGAAGCTGGCTGCTATCTTGGGCTTCGTCTTCTAGGATGTAAGGCCATTTACGCTGCAACCGTTTGAGATAATCCGAGTCGAGTTCCAGTGTCTTGAGCGCCAGCCGAATCAAATCCTGAAAATCTACTGCGCCGCGATAATTGAGGCCGCGTTGATAGCCAATATAAATAGCGTGAGACATGGCGGCGAGGGGCAGGGGATGACCGAAGCGATCTAGCCCGCGCTTAATGTCGTCCGGCGTGAGTTGTAAATCTTTGGCTTGTTTGATGAAATTGCGTGCAATATTGACGACTTCACCCGCCCATTGGTCACGCAGAATGATCTGAGCGCGGTTTTCATCAAGCTCACGATCCAGATAGGCTTCGCCAGCATAGGGGTTCGTCCGCACCCATGCCGCCGCCGCATCCTGCAGAATATCCTCGGATTCTCGTTCGTCCACAATTTGGAAGCCATCCGCCAGCCCGACCAATCCCGGACGCTCACGCACGATGTCGTTGGCGAGTCCGTGCAAAGTCCGCACACGATAGCCAAAATTAGGCAGCAAGCCGCGCTCTTTCACAAATTCCGCCACCTGCCGCGCAAAATTATCGACGGCTGAATTCACCAGCGTGACGACCAGCACCTCTTGATCGTCCGCCAGTTGCGTACTGGCGACCAACTGCGCGGCGAGATAGGAGAGCGTTTTGGTCTTGCCGCTGCCGGGGACGGCAGAAACGCCCATCTTCCCACTGGTGTATTTTAAGACTTCTGCTTGTTTGGGTCGTGGCTGGAACATAACTTGTCTTTCAGTTGTTTTGTTCTATTTTACCGCGTTTTGGTGGCTTTTTCCTGCTTAAAGATGAATTTCTCGCGCCAATAATATTGACCCTTGTAATCATCTTGAACTATGAGACACTTGCCCTTAATAGAGTCCATAACTGCTCTTAGCCTAATTCTTCCACTCGTGCTTCCTGTTGTTTTGACAAGAACCCCTGTTTCCAGATTTTTGCTGAATCCGTTTCCGTCTCTATAAAATTCTTTTCAATCCATTCAGGAGTATCAAATGTCTACAAAACTATACGTCGGTAATCTCTCTTACGACACCAACGAAAATCAAGTTCGTGACCTTTTCGCCGAAATTGGCGAAGTCACCAGCGTCGCCATCATCACAGACCGCGAAACAGGTCGTACTAAGGGTTTCGGCTTCGTCGAAATGGCGACCAAAGAACATGCTGAAGCCGCCATTCGCCGCTTCAACGGTTACACCCTCGATAACCGTGCATTGACGGTTAACGAAGCCCGTCCCCGTGAAGAACGTTCCAGCGGCGGCGGCGGTTACTCATCCAACCGACGTTACAACAGCTAATCCCATCTGCTCATAGCCTCCACAAAGAGGCTCTAAGCTGACGAAAACGGTGCGGGATACAAACTATCCTGCACCGTTTTTTGATTCCTGAGATTTTTATCTAACCTTATTTCTGGACTCACCTTGCCTTCGATGAATTTCGCCACGACGGAAATCAATGCTCATCTCTTAATCATAATAGCGAAATAATTTTGAAAGAAAGTCGATTAAACTATAGGTAGAACCTACAAAAAGGGCAATTATGAGCCAAACCTTTGATGAACAACGTGCAATCTTATTGGAATCGCCGGAGCCGCATCCTTATAACGTAAATCGCTATTTACCTTTAGCAGAGGCATTCGCACAAGGTAAAATCCATCTCCAAGAACCCTATATCGTCGCGCCTGTTGGTGAAACGGCTATTTTACTGCCGATGCTGCCGATGGTCTATCACCATGTCGCGCAGGGTCGATTAGGCGATATACCCTGGATGGCAGCCTTCTGCTGTTTATGTAATGCCGGGACAATTTTTAACGCCCGCTATCAAGGCCAAGTTTATAACTTTGCGGCGCAAGGCTTTTATGATGTGATGGTATTGATGGCTGATGAGCAGACGGGATCCTATTGGAATAATCTCACGGGCGTTTGTTTACATGGTGCGATGGCAGGCGCGAGTTTAGAACGCTTGAATACTTTATTGCAAATGTGAGCAGAGGCAGCCTTAATCGCCTATCCAGATGCTTTAGTCGCTGTGATGGATGCAATGAGTGAAGACGAAATAGCCATAGCAGAACGCTGGAACTCAACCTATCGCGTACCTGAAGTGCCTAAAATAGGGGAGGGTCTCTTGGCAACAGGAGGAACAGAAGATACCCGTTTACCCCGTTATGATATGGGCTTGGGTGTCTGGACATCCCAGACCAAACGTTACTATGCGATGTCTCAGCTTTATGCAAATCACAATATTATTCTTGATCGGGTAGACGGGCGCGGTGTCGTTATCCTTCTTGATGAAGAGATCGGTTTGCCCACTGCTTTTTATCATGAACCGACACATATTGAGATAAGAGGCAGCGAATTTATACTCAGCCCCAATGCCCGTTACAGCAAAGGGATTCTTTATGTGGATGGTCAGCCGACAAAAGCCCAACGTCCCAATCATAATGCGATTCGCTGGTATGGTTTTGCTTCGATCTTCCCGAACTGCGAAATCTACGGGCGCATTTGAAGTAAGCTGTAATTAGCCCACATTTTGAGTGAAGGTTTTGTTTCATTCATGCGAAAATCTCGGTTAGGGCGACTTCAAAGCCGGGGATGACCTCGCCGCCTGTGAGTTTAGCCTCGCCGGAAAGGGTAGTTTGTTGGTCGCTGTTGGGAACATAAATCACGATGGTGCGCTCCTGCGGATCCATGACCCACACAAGGCGGACACTATCATTGAGGTAACGTTTTACGCGCTGATTGATTTCTGTGTAGCTGTCGGTGGGGGAGACGACTTCAATCACCAGATCGGGAATGAGCGCTAATGGGCGATTTTCCCAATCGGGATTGGCATCTTTATAGTCGTTGAGCCGTTCCTGACTCACATAAAGCACATCTGGGATGCGCGACCCTTTAACCCAGTTACGGTCAAATGAATCTGGTTTGATGACTGTACCTTCAACGTAGGCTTTGCCTAATTTCTTTGGCAAGGCATAAATATTGATGAATAAGGCAATATTGTTGGCTGCTTCGGTATGTCCAAATACGTTAGGCATTTTCGGCACAATCTCCCCATCCAGAATCTCGAAAGGTCCTTCTTCGTCGAATTTGTTGATAAAGTCTTCGAGACTCATGCCGATTCGCGTGAGTGTTTCGGTCATCACCCATTCCCCTTGAACTAACTTCGCGTTCTTTGTGTCTTGACGGCGAATTCTATCCTAATTCAGCGGCGGCTAGGCGGCGTAAGATGCGTTGGATGGCCTCTAAAAGTGCGCCGCGCTGCTCATAGCCTTGTTCACCAAGTTCGCTAAAGCCGAGATAAATCTGTTTGCGGCAACGGCGGATGAGGCCGAGCGTCACACGCTGCATCGCTTCCGCGCTCACGCGCACTTCATCGTTATCCGTCCATTTTTCCCCTGTCTGCCATTGCAAACTCAGCACATAGGGGTTGGTCAGCGGTTGATACAGCCGTTCCGCCCAACCCTGTCCGCCGACATTGAGCCAGAATTGATAATCCACCGGACGATTGCTCAAGAGGAAGGTATAGGCTGGCGCGATGAGGACGGCGTTAGCGGTATCTAAGTCCCAGCTTCGCAAATATTGGTCAGCGATTACGCCGCGCCCGACCATCTCGACATATTCCTGCGCCAATGATTTCCCCTCAACCGTCGCGCCGCTTTCGCTGATGATCCAGCGGAATTTACGCGCCGAATCGATTAAATTCGCTGCCACTTCCGCCGCGTCAAAATCATCATGGAAGCCGTAACCCTCTTGCGAAAGTACCTCACCAAATAAGCGGCTGAGGAAGGCATCAAGCTCAACAGATTCTTCGTTGGCGTAATTTTCCAGCCATGCCCGAAGATGATCGTAACGATTGCCGAATTCAAAGGTGATGCGGTCTTGTTCATCGGATTTGATTTTGTCGAAAGGTTGCAACGTCATGCCTGTTTTGGCCTCCCCCTCTTTATTGCTTGGAGAGGGGGTCGGGGGGTGAGGTTTATACACCCCGCGCCCCAACAACTGCGCCCGTACCAGATCAAGCCCTTGAATCGCTTCCATCAGCGCATAAATCACATCAAAAATGGCGGGACGGATGCCCCAGGCCGGATGCGCTAATTGTGCTAGAGTCAGCAAGCAAATTGTCGCGGGTTCTTCTCGTAAGGAGCGCGAAGGACGGTGCGATTGCGCCGGAACATTATAGGTTGCCAGCCGATTCATCAGCGAAAACCGGAGCGCATCACTTAAATACGGCGCGAGGACGACGATTTCGCCCGGTTCGATGCCGTCGTCATGAACCAACCGCCGGATTTCGTCCGCCACCCAATCGACCATTTGCGGATGATAGCGATGGTCATCATAAACAAGCGCGGCGCGTGCATCGGCTTTTTTACTATTTTTCGTGGGTGCAGCACGCTGATCCCCTATGACGCTGCCTAATTCAGTAATGGGTGAGGTGTTGATTGTCTTACCCAATTCTGTAGCGAAGGCTTCTAAATCAGGTGAGGTGACAAACGATTTCTCAAACGTGATCTGACGTTCACACAGTGCTTTGAGGGCGTAAGCATCTACCGCATCCGCGCCGAGAAAACGCCGATAACCCGCGTCGCTGTCATAGATCATCAGCGCCGATTCGCAGGCAGGCAGCCATTCCCCTAAGACACGATGCGCGGCGGGGGTATCTTCCTCAATATTGTCAACGATTAGATGACGATATTGCTTGGTCAGATAGGCACGGCAGGGCGGTGCGTCCCACAAATGCCGCATAAAAATTTCGGTTAGCAGCGAAAAATCGAGCAAGCTGTTTTCTAAACAGTACGTGCGAAAAAGCACAGCGCAGCGCTGGACATCCTCGTACATATTTTCCTGCGCCGTGTCGCCAATCCATGCGTCTTTGAGCCGTGCGCCGATTTCGGTATGCGGGAAGCCCATGAGGGAGGCTTTGTTCAGGTTGTCGATGATCTGGCTGTAGAGTCGGTTGCGATCTATGCTGACGGTCTCGAAATAGCCTTCACGGGCGATGATCGGTTCGATCAACCGCGCCATAAAATATTGAGCGGTTTCTAAAGAAAGAAACGTCGGACGGCGGTCTGGATGTTTGAATCCTGCTTCTTGTGCCACCAAAGGCCAGAAAATATCGACCATCTGCCGTGCCAATCCGCCGAGCGTTACAACTTCCACCGTCCCGCCTGCTGCGAGCTGCGGATCATTGAGCAGGGCGTAATAAGGGGCAGCAAGCGTTAACTGTGGCAGCAGGATCAGAATTGATCCAGCGGAAACGCCCGATTCGAGTAAATGAGCTAATCGCGCCACACCAGCGGCGGTCTTTCCCGTTCCGGCAGCGCCTTCAAGAAAAATAGTTGTTTTGAGTTTGGCGCGGGCGATGCTATTTTGGTCTTTATTGAGTTTAAAGGGAAGAATCATCTTTATGCCCAAATTTTTGTTCTAATAGTCTCTATTTTAGCAGACTTGTTTAGCGGTTGTAACGCATTTATGGATTGTTTTGAAGATAGGGCAGAAACACCCGAAAAATGCTGCCTTCCCCCAATATGCTTTCAACCTCAATTTTGCCGCCATGTAACTCGACAATCCGCTTGGCGATAGACAATCCTAACCCGGTACTCCCGCTGCCCGTCTCTACTGAACGTGCTTTATCCACCCGATAGAAATGATCGAAAATATGCGGGAGGTCGTTTAGGCTAATGCCTTTGCCTGTATCCGCAATCTCAGCCACAAAGCTGTTCGTCGGCTCGTGCAGATAGGTCGTAATGATGACCTTCCCACCGTCGGGGGTATAGGCAATCGCATTTTGCACCAAGTTCGCCAGCATTCGATGTAAATCATCCTGATCGCCCTGTAATTTCGGCAGATTTTTTGCCAAATTAATTGTCATCATGATTTGCTTTTCACGCGCTGATGTTTGCAAATTTTCGCAAATATTGAGCAGCAAATCATTACAATTTACTGGCCTATGTAAGGGTTTGCCGATATTTTCCAGACGGAACATGGTGAGAATATCAACGATTAGCCGTTCCAAAAGCGCGGCTTGCTGCTTAATAATCAGCAGCTTGTCCTGTTGTTTTTGCGGATCGGTCAGCTTTTCCAAGAGATATAAGCTGGTGTTAATCACGGTGAGTGGTGTGCGTAAATCGTGAGAGATGTTGGCGATAAATTCTTTTAAGACCTGGATGCGCTCACGTTCTATCGCAAGATCATGTGCCTGTCTTTCCGTTTCTTTAAGATGGGTAATATCCCGCGCAACGCCGACTAATCCCATAATTTTGCCACTAGGGTCATACAGCGGCACTTTAGTCGTTAGGAGATACCTTGTTCTGTCCGCTATATGGCCTGGTTCCTCGACATTCTGAATCGGCTGTCCTGTAGATATTACCCGAAGATCGTCTTGCCAATAATGTTCTGCTAACTCTTTTTCATGAATATCAAAATCAGTTTTCCCGATAAGATCATTTTCTGTATTTGCATTGGTAGCCGCTTCCCACGAAGCGCGATTCACCAGCATAAAACGTCCCATGAGATCTTTGACAAAAATAAAATCCGGGACTGTATCAATAATGGTGCGGAGCATGTTACGTTCTGAAGTGAGGGTATCTTGTGCTTTACGTACCGCTGCCAGATGACCGAGGGTATCGGCATAAAGCGCTAACAGTTCAAGTTCATAATGGGTGAGGGGTTGTTGCTTAAAAAAATTATCGGTGGAAAGCCAGCCCATGCTGTTGTTCCCATCCCAAACCACCGCTGCCGCAGTCCAACCTGCGCCGATGACTTCTTGTCTGTCATTATACAATAACCCATTTTGGGTTGACGCAAAAACGCGACCATCCAGCATCTCGACCATATTTTCAAAGCCGGTTTTTGACGAAACACGCTGCCCCCGTTCATCGCGGATTTCGCCTGTTTCATCCGTCCCGAATGATCCAACGATATACTCAGGATCACTATCAAAAAACCATAATCCCAGTCGGTCAAAGCCTAATTTACTGCGGCCTAACGCTATTGCTTGATAACAAAATTCATCAAACGAAGTTGGCTGTGCCAATGCTGTCGTGACTTCATGCAGCATTTTCAATTTTGACTGAAAGTGCAGGGCGGCGGCTTCGCTGATATGGAGGGCGTGTTCGGTGCGTTTACGCACGATGATCTGCCCAATTGTCGCGCCATAGAGCGCCAGTAACTCCAAATCTGTGTTGGTCACGGGTTCGTTGCTGATGAAATTATCAACAGAAAGCCAACCCAACTTACGCTCCCCATCCCAAAAAATCGTCACGACGAGTTCGCCCTGACCAATCACGTTACCCGCATGATCTTGTAAATCTCCGTCATGCCGCAGTGCTTTTATCGCTTTCGTTTGGAATAATTCAAGAAAGGGTTCTTTAAAATTGACTTTGATATGCTGATCGCGTTCATCACGTATGTTCCCTTCCTCATCTATCCCAAATGTGCCGATGATGTAGTTTTCATCATGCTCGTCGAAAAACCAGATGCCCAAACGATTAAACCCTAATTGATCGCACCCCAATTCAACTGCCAAACGACATACGGCATCCACCGAGTCTGCTTCCGAAAGCAGGCGCGTTATCTCATGAAGTGCTTTGAGTTTTGTTTGGAAGGCGTGTGATTCTTCAATGCTTAACCAGTCTTCATGATGTTTTTTCATCGCACTAGGGCTACTTTATTTACAATATGTTTCATGGATGCTTTTTACCATTGTAATAGCTATTCCTCCTTAAAAATAGTAGGTTGATTCATTGATAATTTATGAAAAATTTCATAAGGATTAATTCCTCAATTCTTTTTTTGTAACAATTAACCTATTCTAACCGTATATCAACTTTGTAGTTCTTAATCGTAGCTAAGGAAGTTTACAAATGGTTAAATCCCATATCTTACGCCTTATGGCGTATGGTCTCATTATGACGCTCTTTATCGCGTTTTTCTCTGCGCCGATTAAACAGTGGAATCCTACTGTTTTGGCAGACGAAGCTGCCCCAGAAGCGCCCGCTCCGGCACAACCCGCTGCTGACCCCGTTGCGGATCCGGTTGCAGATCCGTCTTATGCCTGCCAGTTGGATATTAACAACGCCAACGACAGCAATCCGTTTACGTTTACGTTTTCCGCCATCAACACATTAGGAACAGTCAGTTATGACTGGGATTTTGGCGATCTGACCACCGGAAGCGGGGCAGTCGTCAGCCATACCTATACATCAACGGGCAGTTTTACTATCGCACTGATTTGTACTACCGACATCGGCGGCACTCTTTCCTTAACGGGCAGCGTGACGATCACGAATATTGTGACGGCAGGCTTTAGTGTCAGCCCCGGCTTAAGCGGTTTTGCACCGTTTTCCATCACAACCAACAACACCAGCAGCGGCGGTGGACTGACTTATTCATGGGAAATTCTTGATGGCGGCAGCACAATCGCCAGCGGCAGCGACACCAATATTTCCTATACCTTTGGTGTTCCTGGCAGCTACACTATCCGCCTGACGGCAACTGATGGCGCAGGGCAGTCGCAAGTTTCCGAAGCAAATGTTGTCGTCGCTGCCTCGCCACCAACTGCTGATTTTACGCTTTCACCCACCACAGGCACCGCGCCGCTGAATATTCAAGTCCAAGGTGTGGATCAAGGGACTGGCCCCATCACAAGCTGGTCATGGACTTTCGGTGATAGCATCGGTACAGCCAGCGGCATTGGCCCCCACAATTACACGTATTCCACCGACGGCACCTATTGGGTGACGCTTAATTACGTCGGCCCCGGCGGCTCAGGGTCAGTCAGTAAGCAGGTTGGCGTTTTTCCGGCGAGCGAACCCGTAAATGCTAATTATACCTTTGCGCTGGCAGGCAACACCGCAGGCGGCGGTGTGCGCGTGTGCTTCACCAACACCAGCACCGGTCCGATTGTGACGAATCAATGGACTTTTGGTGACGGTGTGACGGTCAATGATAATAGTGCAGTAGTTTGCCACGATTACGCCGCTGAAGGCGATTATCTGGTTTCGCTGCGTGTGACCGCGAGTGATCCGCAAGTTTACTCAACGGCAGATCGCACCATTCAGGCAACTGCCGCACCTGTCGCGCAGTTTACGGCTTCATCCACTAGCATCACTTGGGGCGATACGGTCAACTTCGACAGCACTTCCAGCACAGGCACAATTGTAAGTTGGGCATGGGATTTTAACGGCGACGGCACAACTGACAGCACACAAGAAAATCCCTCGAATATCGCTTTTTCAACACTCGGCAATAATCGCGTGCGTTTGACTGTCACCGGACCCGGTGGCTCATCTTATCGTGAGATGATTATTATGGTGGCCTCCGCCTCGCTCTCATGCAGTTTTACGGGTTCAACTGCCCTGACACCCGGTTCAAGCGCCAATTATGACGGCACGGTGGGCAACTTGCGCGGGCGCACCCCCACTTATAACTGGTCGATCACGGGTCCTAGCGGCCTGATGACGTTTTCTACCGAAGACATCGGCGCGACATTTGCCACGCAGGGCTTTTATTATGTCACCTTCGCCGTCAGCACACCTGATGGACAGAACTGCTCGACCAGCCGCACGGTGAACGTGTCTTGGCCTGTACTTGGATGCAGCATCAGCGGTAATCTCAACCCAGCGCCGAATGGCAGCAGCAACAATTACACTGCCATCGTAAGTAACCTCGGAGGCCGTACCGTCACTTATGAATGGTATGTGGATGGGGCGCTGCAAGGCAGCACGACGAATGTTCTCGCGCTAACATGGGCAGTCGCACAGCAGGGCGCACATACTGTGCGCGTCGTAGTAACGGCAACTAATGGCACTGGTAACTGCGAAAGCACATCTAACCTCAATTTGCAGTGGCCTAACTTAAGCTGCAACATCAGCGGGAGTTTGTTTGCACTGCCGCAGCTTCCAGATAACCCCACCCGCTCTCATACCTACACCGCTAATATCAGTGGGTTGGCAGGTCGGAGCATTACGTCTTATCAATGGACGGTAGATGGTGCTGTCCAAGCCGCAGCAGGCAACACCTTAACGCTCGCATGGGCGTGGAATGAAACAGGCAACTATGTCGTTGCGGTGACTGCCGTTGTCGATAATACCGACAGCACCACTGTGTCTTGCAGTCGTTCCGCCAGCGTCAACGTCAGTGTACCCTCACTCACCTGTAATATGGCAACAGGCGACAGTACGCCAATCTTGGATGAAACCGTGACATTCGGGCAAAGTCTGCAAAATCGCTTTGGTCGGACGATTACAGCGCAATCGTGGATACTGCAACGCTCAGACGGGGCAGGCGGCTGGATTGATGAAGCGACAGGCAGCGGCAGCACACTCGATTATCAATTTAGCCTCATCGGTGCCACCTATCGCGTAGCCTACAGCGTGACCGTCGAACAACCAACCAGTAGTTGCACCAGCCCTTGGAAGACGGTTCAAGCGGCGGGTGTCGGTGTTGATTTCTCCTGCGATGCTTGGGCAGGCGGCAACTTCTCTCCAGCAAGCTCCGGCGGCAGCTACAGCTACACGCTGACCGTCGATAATACCCGCCGCTTCCCGTTGGATTTCGTCTGGCTGTTGGTCGGCCCCAGCGGAACGCGCACTTTGGGTACAAATAGTTCGGATGTCGATGGGAATGTCACGAGTCCGAGTTTCTCCGGTGTGGATTTAGGGCCAGCGGATAACTATACTCTGCGCGTTGAAGTCAGTTCGACGGCGACATCCCATACCTGCTCCTTGGAGTCGGCACTTGTGGTCGGGACGCTGACGGTTAACTTCACCTATACCGGCAACAACAACTTGATTGAAGTTGGGCAGGAAATCTGCTTAACCAACACTTCTAGCACCAGCCATAACGACATTAACGCGCTGACCTATGCTTGGAATTTTGGCACCAGCGCTAACAGCTTGAACAGCCAAACCAGCACCGATCAACAGCCCGGCTGCTTCAGCTTTACTGCGCCGGGTACTTATAACGTTGTCCTTACGGGGACGAATGCGTCCGGGCTGCGTTCCGCCAACAGATCAGTGATCTTCCGGGTCTATGGGTCGCAGAGCATCGCCCTCACGCGGTCTAACCAGCAGTTCGCGCCGACCACGATGACGTTCTCCGCGACAGGCACGAATGTGAATACGCCTTATCAGTGGACGTTCCGTAATGTGGATACAGGCGCAGTCCTCGGTACACGTACTGGCGCTAACGTCAGCTTTTACTTTGGCGCGGCGGGACGCTATGAGGCGGAAGTCCGTGCTACCGGGTCGCTGGGTGTGACGACTGCCGCCAGCCGCTTTGAATTGATTTCTTCCAACGATGTCCGCGCTGCTTTCCGCCCATCCACTTATGGCGGATTAGCGCCGCTGCATGTGTGCTTCACCGATAACAGTATCGGCAATGGCATCAACAGTTGGACTTGGGATTTTGGCAACGGGCAAACCCTGAGCTACAACAATACCAACATCCCATCGGAGGTTTGCGCGGATTACACCACACCCGCCACTGCTTATAACGTCCAGTTGACCATCAGCAATACCAGCGGACTTTCCGCATTTGCCTCCAACGTCGTCCGCACCTATAACGTGCTTGAATCGCGGGCGAGCTTCCGCATCACACCGCAAGGCGGCGGGCGCTACTGCTTCCAGGCCATTATTGATCCTGGCATCAGCGTCACGGGCTGGGAATTTGGTGAAGGCGGTACAGCGGGTGCTGTCAATGCGCCATGCTATCGGTATACGATGACGGGCAGCTATTTGGTGACGATGCGGATCACCGACGGCACCACCACAGGTCAAATCAGACGACCAGTGGATGTCGATTTGCGGACGAATTTAGTACCGCCCGCCTTAGCCGCTACCGGAAGCTGCTCGAATGCAATTGTCGCTTCGTTCACCGTCAGCAACATAGGCGGCAGCATGAGCTTGCCGGATCGCCTGACGATTATCAACGCGGCTGGCACCATCGTTTTGACGGATGACTTCCTGCAATTGGGCGCGAACCAAAGCCGGACATATACCGTGAGTGGTCATTACGGCATCATCACCATGCGGACAGTGGATAGCAGTTTGAATGTCACCACCAACTGCGCCGAACCGCCTATTTTGAGCGGCAGCGCGACCTGCGCCATTGATGGAACTGCCATCTTCACAATTACCAATACCAGCCGCGATACCGCCGCCAGCCAGCTTTATACTGTGTTGGATGCAAACAACAATCTCGTGACTTCCGGTTCGCTGGCGATCCCGGCAAACGGCGGCTCACAGGAAATACGTGTGGCGAATATCTACGGCAGACTGAATTTTAGTACCAGCGGTTCACAAGGTGTGACAACCCAACTTGCGCTGAACACCAACTGCGCCGAGCCGCCCGTTCTGAGTGGCAGCGCATCCTGTGCCATTGATGGAACTGCCATCTTCACAATCACCAATACCAGTCGTGATACCGCTGCCAGCCAGCTTTACACGATCTTGGATGCAAACAACAATCTCGTGACTTCTGGTTTGTTGGCGATCCCGGTCAATGGGGGTTCTCAGGAAGTGCGTGTGACGAATGTCTATGGCAGCTTGGCCTTCAGTACCACTGGCACACAGGGGATAACCACGCAAGTTTCACTCAATACTAATTGTGCTGAACCGCCCATCCTCAATGGGACGGTAAGCTGTGCGATTGATGGCACGGCGATTTTTGTCATCACGAATACCAGCCGTGATACTGCCGCCAGCCAGCTTTATATGGTAGTAGACGCAAACAGCAATATCATGACTTCCGGTTCGCTGGTGATCCCAGCAAACGGCGGTTCACAAGAAGTGCGTGTGGCGAATGTCTATGGCAGGCTCACCATGAATACCAGTGGGATACAGGGCGCGACCACGCAGCTTGCCATGAACTCAAATTGTGCCGAGCCGCCTGTCTTGAGCGCGACAACAACCTGCGCGATTGACGGCACCGCTATCTTCACCATCACTAACAGCAGCCGTGATCGCGGCGCTAACCAGCTTTACGAAGTCCGCAGCGCACAGAATCAACTGGTTCAGCAGGGGACGCTTGCCGTCGCAGGCAATAACGGACAGCGCGTTATCCGGGTCGAGCGGGTCTATGGCAGCTTGACGCTGACGACAGTGGGCGCTCAAGGCGCTACAACCCAACTGACCGCCAATACACGCTGCGCCCAGCCTCCAATGCTAGTGGTTTCTGGTGTGTGCGAAAACAACACGACTCTGATTTTCAATATCAGCAATATCAGCACGGGGACACCTTCCAACCAACGTTATCAAGTGGTTGATGTGAACAATACCCTGCTGCAAGCGGGTATGCTGACGATTGCGCCCAACGGTGGCGTTCAGGCTGTTCGTGTCGAAGGCGCTATCGGCGCATTGACCCTTCTAAGTCAAGGTGCTGAAGGCATCACAACACTGGTTAATTCGACAACCGATTGTTCTAATCTGCCGCGTCTGAGTATCGATGGCACGACCCCCGGCGTTGGGACTGATGCCGGAACGAATGGCGCAGGGACAGCAGGCCTTCCTTTGCCCACGACCAATGGCGCTAACGTCAATGGTGTACGCCACTTCTTCCCGGTGCTGGATTTAACCCCCGGTGCAGTGGATCCTTCATTGGAACGTTCTGAAGCATGGGACGGCATCATCACAGGCGGCGCGATTTGCCCCGATTGGCTTTTGTATCACACCGATATGACGGGCGATTGGGAAGTCTTCCGCCTCGGCGATCTACCGGAATACCCGGATGCAGACCCGAACCTGTCACAAGGACGCGGTACGGATGTGATTGATATGTCCCCGACGCGCTCACCCGATGCGGAATGGGTGGCCTTTACCAGCAACCGTGATGATAATTGGGAATTGTATGTCGCTAGAGTGGATAATTCCGAAATCCGCCGCGTGACCTATAACACTGTTGCCCGCGATATTGACCCGGTGTGGTCGCCGGATGGTCGCTCGATCATCTTCGAGACAGACCGCGATGGCAATTGGGAACTCTATCTGCTTGATCTGGCAACGGGCGAAGAACGCCGCTTGACCACCGACGACTCCAGCGACATCAATGCTTTCTGGTCGGATGACAGCAGCAAGGTTGTCTTCCAGAGTGATCGCAGCGGCAAATGGCAGATTTATGAGATGGAAATCGCCACGCAGGAAGAACGCCTCATCAGCGACGGTCAAGGCGAAGATCATGACCCGGCTTATTCCTTCGATACACAAAAGGTCGCCTTCCGTTCCTATCGTGACGGGCGCACGACCAGCGCCATTTATGTCATGAATGTGGATGGCAGCGATGTGCAGTTGATCTCTGACCCAGCAGGCAATGCCTCTAACCACACTTGGTATTACGATGACTCGATCATCGCCTACCAATCGGATGCAGGCGGCGATTTGGACATCTACGTTTACGAATTCGACTCTGAGGAAACCCGCCTCGTGACGGATAACGTCATCCCGGATTATGCGCCGACCTGGATTTGCGGTGCGCCGATTGTGGTCTTCACATCGGATGTAACGGAAGACCCGAACATCTTCAATACACCCGCGCTGCCCATCGAAGCGCCCGCCATTGTGGTCGATGAAGAAGCGAATCAGATGACGACTGACGAAGCGAATGATGTCTATCCCGAAAATAACCCGACAGAAGAAAACGCCAGCCGTGAAGGCAACGTCCCGCCGCGCATCGGTGGAAATGTGGGCTAAAGATTAAGGGCTTCCAAAGTCCCAATAATAGAAACGAGGGTGGTCTGCGGATCGCCCTCGTTTTTTGATTCAAATCTGTTAGAAGTCCTCTGGTTAAACACGATTTTTTTAGGGCGTAGCGTGCTACGCCCCTACAATGGATGACCAACTGAGTTAGTCCTGTCTGTTTTCTTTTTGGCGCGGGTGATTTATCATTGCAGCCAATCGCTTATTTTCAGGTTTGATTTTAATGAAACTTTCGATTGTGATCCCAGCGCGGAACGAAGCCCAAAATATCGGCAAAACGCTTACGCTCCTGCGCGATCATTTGGACAGCGCGGGAATTTCAACCTTTGAGATTCTAGTCGTGGATGATGGCAGCAGTGATACCACCTACGAGGTTGTGTTGGCGGCGCATCAGCAGGATGAGCGCATCCGTGTGATTAAAAATAACGGGCGGCATGGTTTCGGGCGGGCGGTCACATTCGGCTTAAATCATTTCACGGGCGATGCCGTCGTCATCTACATGGCGGATGCGTCCGATGCGCCGGAGGATGTCGTCAAGTATTATGCCATTTTGCGCGATGAAGCCGACTGTGCTTTTGGCTCGCGTTTTATGCGTGATTCAAACGTCTATGATTATCCTAAGTTCAAGCTGGTGATTAACCGCTTGGCTAATTTCATCATCCGAATGATGTTTAATCTGCCGTACAACGACATCACCAACGCCTTTAAGGGCTATCGCGCCCACGTCATCGAAGGATGCAGGCCGTTTGTGTCGCCGCATTTTAATCTGACCATCGAGATTCCGCTGAAAGCGATTGTGCGCGGTTATACTGTGAAAACGCTGCCGATCTCGTGGCGCAATCGTGATTACGGCACATCGGCGCTTAAGCTCAAGGAGCAGGGCAGTCGCTACCTTTTCACCCTGCTGACCGTTTGGTTTGAATGGATGCTCGTCAAGCACGATACCTATCGGACTGACGGCGGCGTATTTGAACCCTGGGTTGCTCCCCAGCCCGACATTTTAGAAACAGTGCTTGAAAAAGCAGAAAAATAATTGGAACTACCAAGACGCAGAAATGTAGAATCTCGAAAGGTGTTGGAATATTGAACCACCAAGTCACCAAGAACACCAAGAATTTGAACTTAAATCTCTGTGTTCTTTGTGGTTAACTCTTTTCCCAATTTCTTTCGAGACTCTACATTTAATCTAATTTGGTAGTTAAAAAATTGAACGGTCTTTTATGAATAAGCGTATCCTCCTCACAGGCGGGGCGGGCTTTATCGGCAGCCATCTCGCCGCGTATCTCCTCTCGCGTGATTATCACGTCATCGTTTACGATAATGAAAGCACTGGAAATCGTGCGAACCTGCCGCCACAAGTCGAGTTTATTTCCGGCGATGTATGCGATTCTGAGGCGCTTGGCGCGGTTTTTAGTCAGGGGATAGATGCCGTTTTGCACATCGCGGGGCAAGCCTCTATCCGTGTTTCATTTGCCGATCCTGATACTGATTTAAACGTCAACACACGCGGGACGATCCGCGTTTTGCAGCAGTGTATCGCGCATCGTGTCCCTCGACTGTTGTTCGCCAGCACCATGACGGTCTATGGCGATAGGCCGACTATCCCCACGCCGGAAAATGAGCCGCCGAATCCGATTTCGTTTTATGCCGTAACCAAATATGCCGCCGAGCGCTATGTGCATATCACCGCCGAGCGCCCCGATCTGGATTTTACGTTTAATGCGACATCGCTGCGGATGTTCAATGTCTATGGCCCCGGTCAGCGCTTGAACAATCCGTATCAGGGGGTGCTGGCAATTTTTATCGGCAACGTATTACGTGGCGAGCCGATCAAAATTTTTGGTGATGGCGAACAGGCGCGGGATTTCGTGCATGTGGCGGATGTGGCGCGGGCATGGGCGGACGCGCTGGAAAATCCGGCGGCCTACGGGCAAGTCATCAATATTGGTACAGGCGTAGCGCTCAGCGTGAACCAGATATGTGATCTGGTGCTGGCGGCGTTTGGGCATACACGGGCGACGTATCCGGTAGAATATTTCCCCTCTCATGCTGGGAATATGCGCTGCGCGGCGGCGGACATCACACGGGCGCGGGAACTGTTCGGCTGGCAGCCGCAAATCGACATCACGCAAGGCATGGCGGAAACGATTGCTTGGGCGCGGGAACAAGTCCGCTAAATGACGGTATAATGGGGTTAAAAATAGGTGCTTTATGTCGCCAGATCGTGTTTTTCTTCCGCTACTCCCTATTACCATTCCAATCCATAACATTATTGCTTTTTGTGAGCAGAATCCTATTCAAAAATTATCCCTTTTTGGGTCGATTCTCCGTAAGGATTTCACCTCCGAAAGCGATATTGATATGCTGGTAGAATTTCTGCCAGAAGCCAAAATAGGCTATTTTAAGCTGGTCACTCTACAAATTGATCTGAGTGCTATTTTGGGGCGCGAAGTTGATTTACGTACACTGCAAGAGCTAAGCCCTTACTTTCGGCAGCACGTTATTGAGACAGCAGTCACAATTTATGAGCACAGATGAGCCGATTATTCGTCTGCGTCATCTGTGTGATGCAGTGCGAAAAGCCATCGAATTTTCTAAAGGTGAAAGACGCGCCTCATTAAATCAGGACGAAAGTAACGTTTCGTAACTTCAATCTCCCCACATTTCGCTTACATCCTCTATACTGAAGTTATCGGCAGTCATTTTTGTCCGTCGATATTGTTCACTAATCTTCAAGGAGTGATGTTGAAGATGACTCAAAATCTGTTTAAAAAATGGGGTGGAGCGCTGACCGCAGCGGCACTTTTGCTGCTGGTCGTGACTTTCGCCTCGCCCACCGCTTTTGTTCAGGCGGAAGAAATCCCTTGTACCGAAAATGCCCTGCGCGCAGCTATCACCGCAGACACCATCGATTCTGTAGACTTTCCCGAAGACTGCACTATCCGTCTCTTGAGCGATCTTCCCGCGCTCACCAAAGCCTTCGCTATCAACGGCGGTGGTGCGATCATCGACGGTGGCGGCGAACATCGTGCTTTCCGTGTTGATTTAGGCGGCGAGCTTATGCTGGAAAATCTGACGATTCAGAATAACAGCGGCAGACTCGGCGGCGCGATTTACGTCAACGGCGGCGAACTGACAGTCACCAATGTGACCTTCCGCGATAACAACGCATTTTCGGCTTTCGGCGGCGGCGCGATTTTAATCAACGCCGGGACGGTAGAAATCAACGGCAGCGCTTTTGTGACGAACAACAGCGACAATCTCGGCGGCGCGATTTCGATCTTTGGCGGCGAAGTCACCATCACGAACAGCACCTTCATGGGCAATCTTGCTCATGGCGGCGGTGCAGTGAATATCAGCGGCGGCGATGTCACCATCACTAGCAGCACCCTCACCGACAATCATGCAGCTAATGGCGGCGGTATTTTGAAGGCGCGTTTCGGCAGCCTGACGCTGGCGCAGAACATCGTTGCGGCGAATGGGGGAGAGTATGGCAATGACATCAATTATGCCGCTGGCCTCACTTCCGACGGCTATAACCTGTTCGGCAGCACCGATTTTGTCGCGCCGTTTGAATTCGCTGCGACGGATTTACTGGACGATTCGCCCGAACTCAGTGCTTTTGAAGGCACACTTTACGGCCTGCTCCCTAATAGTCTGGCAGTAGACGCTGTGCCGGAAGCCGATTGCGCGGCGGAAACCGATCAACGCGGCAGCGAAAGGCCGCAAGGCGAAGGCTGCGATATTGGGGCGGTTGAGATGGAACAAGATGGCGAAACTGTTGAGATTAACGGTGAAGATTATCCCGCGTTGGTCGCCATCGAAGCGCCAGCCGAGGGCGATTGTAACCTACTCAACAGCGTCGGCTTACGCTCGTTTGAAGCGCCAGCGGATACCTACTGCCGCGTCCTGATGCGTAATGGCGGCTGGGTGAATAATCCCGGTTCTGTGCCACAGTCGGTGATTGATCGCGGTGTGATGCTGGCGATTGAAGTTTTCAGTCTGGAAGGCGGACAGTCCTTGCGTGAGTTCGATAACGCGCTGCCGATCTGCTTCCGAGGCGAGGGGCATATCGTCTTTTTGGATGCCTCGACAAGTCCGCGTGAAGAAACCGACCTGCCAAGCGCTGTTAGTGAACACTTGACCTGTGCTTTCGTGCCGAGTCCGGGGACTGTCGCGCTCGTGCAGCGGTAATTTTTGAGCTTCTCTAAAATATTCCGGTAGGGGAAACCCTACCGGAGTCCTCTTCAGGCTTAGGCTTTTCAGCTAACTTACGCCTCGTTTATACTAACCTTCGCCATAATTTTTTTAGAAAAGGTTTTTATGGACGTTTCGCTGATTACGTCGCTTTATCGTTCCGAACAATTCCTCACCCATTTTGTCGATCACTTGCTGCGAGTCAGCGGCGAGGTGAGCCAAGCCGGACTTACGCTTGAGTCGATCATCGTCGCCAATGATCCCACCCCCGCTGAATTAGAACAGATCAATCGCTTAATCGCTTCCGCCGGAACAGTGCTTTCCGTTAAACTGCTGCAAGTACCGCGTGAGACGCTTTATGCCTCATGGTCACGGGCGATGGACGTGGCGACAGGGGCGCTCATCGGCATCTGGAATGTCGATGATATACGCAACAGTGCGGCACTGCTGGAAGGCCATCAGTTGAAGCAGGGCGGCTGCCATCTGATTGATTTTTCTTATAAGCTGGAAATGACGTTTAAGCAGCTTTACGGGCGGCCTGTGCAAATTTCGTTTGAGAATCCCGCCGTCCCTTATATGCAATCCCGCGCCGGAACTGTGGATTGGTGCCGCGCCAGCCCGTTTTTTCTGTTTTCGGCGGAACTTTATCAGCAGACGGGGCGGTTTGATGGGCGGTTTCGCATCGTCGGCGATTTTGATTGGCAAAGCCGCGCCGTTAAATTCGCATCGTACTGTATCGGCACATCCAGCGGCGGGACGTTTTACGTGCATGGGAACAATTTGAGCATGTGGACACATCAAGACACGCCGATTGAAGAAAATGTCGTGCGCCTTTTGCACCGCGAATGGGGCAATCTTCAACCAACCGATCCCAATATGATGCGCGAAACTTGGGCGAAATGGGATGACGACACGCTGCCGCCGGATGTTCAGGAAACGTTATGGGGGCGGACGGCATGGGTGAATTATCGAAAATGGAAACGTTCACAATTTTTCCGTGATCTGTCGATTGCGGTGAGGACGCTCGGCAGCGAAATCGTTGATCGGACGGGGACACGCCGCGTATTAGCCAAATTAGGCTTGGTGAGCAGCACCACGCATGTGTCAATATCATGAGTGTTTTAACCCCGCAGCGCATCACCGTTTTAGGTGGATTAGGCTTCATCGGCAGCCATCTCTGCCGCGCATTAGTGGACGCAGGTTACACCGTCCGCATCTTTGATCGGCTTTACGCCGCCCGCGATCTCATCCGCGACATCGAACAGCGCGTCGAAATTGTGGAAGGCGATATGCTGCATACGCCCGACGTGATGGGCGCGATTGCCGATTCGGATGTGGTCTTTCATCTGGTGCATACCACTGTCCCCGGTTCATCGATGAAAGACCCGGCTTATGATGTGACAAGCAACATCGCCGCAACCGCAGGCTGGCTTTCGCAGCTATCAGACACGCGCATCCGCAAGCTGATCTATTTTTCGTCGGGTGGGACAGTTTATGGAATCAGCGATCACCCACTGATCGACGAACATCATCCGACGAATCCCATCAGCGCTTATGGCATCTCCAAACTCGCCATCGAAAAATATATCGGCATGTACGCGCTGCTGAACGGAATCGAGCATACCATTTTGCGGCCTGCCAACGTCTATGGGATAGGGCAAAAATTGCACATCAATCAGGGCATCATCGGCGTTTTTATTGAACGGGCGTTGCAAGGCAAGCCGCTTGAAATCTGGGGGACGGGCAAGACCCTGCGCGATTATATTTACGTGGATGATCTCGTTACGGCGGCGCTGGCAGCATTGACCACCCGCAGCCCACAGCATGTCTTTAACGTCTCCAGCGGAATCGGACATTCGATTCAGGCTATTGTCGAGATTTTGCGGGGCGAAATCGAAACGCCGTTGGACGTAATTTATCAGCCCGGACGCGGCTTCGATGTGCCGTCGAATGTGCTGGATTCCAGCCGCTTGCAGACAGAAACAGGCTGGCAGCCTAATATCAGCCTCGAAGAAGGCATCCGCCGCACGATTGCATGGGCAAAAAGGCTCAAATCCGCTGGCGGATAATGTAAAGGACGATACCGATGTTCCGATTTTGGCTGCGAGCAGCGGCGATCCTGATCTTGATAATGACCGGCCTCACGCTGGCGGCCTATGCTGTTGGACGCGCTACACCGTCGGCTGTGCTGGCGTTTGTTTCTAGGGCGTATAACTTGGGTACCACGAATAGAGTGATTGTAAGTGATACAAAGCGCGGATTATCTCATATAGTCGTCAGCAGCAGTCTTGATAGCTTTAATCAGCTTGCTTGGTCAAGCGATGGGCGGCTGGCGTTTACATCATCCCATAGCGTCAATCGGGAAATTTATATATGGGATGGAATGAAGTTGGTGAGTATCTCTGGCAATCCATCAGATAATTTTTATCCCCAATGGTCAAACGATGGGCGGTTGGCATTTATGTTAGGGAATCGTATTGGCACGGAAATTTATATATGGGATGAAGAGATGTTAGTGAATGTCTCTAATACTCGAGCCTCAGATTATGCTCAGGTATGGTCAAATGATGGACGACTGGCATTTACATCAACCCGTGATAGCAACAATGAAATCTATGTATGGGATGGCGTGACCCTAGTCAATATCTCTGACAATTTGGCAGAAGATTTTAGCCCTGTGTGGTCGGGGGACGGACAGTTGGCATTTATCTCAGAACGTGATGGCAATCGAGAAATCTATGTATGGGATGGAGCATCACTGCTGAATATCTCTAACAATCCCGCTATCGATGTTTTACCAACATGGTTGGGGGATGGTCGATTAGCATTTGGCTCAGACCCTAGTAATAGAGCAGAAATCTACATGTGGGATGGTGTAACATCGGCAACTATCTCTAACAATTTGGCAATGGATGAGAATCCAACAGGGTCGGGGGATGGTCGATTAGCATTTGTATCGAATCGTAACGGCAATGAAGAAATCTACGTATGGGATGGTGCAGACATAATAACAGGACTTTCGCTTACCTCACCCCCCGGCACCCTCTCCAATACTTGGAGAGGGGGAGAAAAACGCATCTTGAAGTCCCCTCTCCATGCAATGGGGAGGGGATTTAGGGGTGGGGTAAATGCGTGAGCGAAAGTCCTAAAGCATTTCAAAACACAAGGAGAAGAACACATGATGAACCGACTCCAACCCCGCTACAACAAAGGCCAGCGCATCGGCGGACGCTATCTCGTGCATCAGGCGCTGATGGGCGGCATGGGCGAGGTCTACCTGTGCCTAGATGAACAGGAGAATTATCCCTACGCCCTCAAGACCTTTCAGGGCAGTGATCTGCGGATGCGTCAGCTCTTTGAAGGTGAAGTTGCCAACTGGATCGCGCTGGAAAAGCATCCCAACATCGTGCGGCTTTTCTATACACAAACCTTAGATAATATTCCCTTCATGGTGCTGGAATGGATCGCCAGCGACGAGAGCAGAGGCACAGATTTACGCAGTTGGCTGCGGAACGGTGCGCTCGACCTGCCGCTGGCGCTGCGCTTCACGATTGATATTGTGCGCGGCTTGCAACATGCCAGCGAGAAATCACCCGGCATCGTGCATCGTGACCTCAAGCCGGACAATGTGCTGGTCAACCAGAATCGTCAGGCGAAAATCACCGATTTCGGGCTGGCGACGCTGGCACAGATGGCAAAGCTGGACACGGAGGGGCTGGATGAGGCCGACATGGGACAGAGCCGCTATGGCGGGAACATCGTTGGCACACCGGCTTATATGCCGCCGGAGCAGTGGCGCGGCGATGCGGATATTGACTTCCGGGCTGATGTGTACGCCGTCGGCTGTATCCTGTACGAATTATTGACGGGTAAGTGGCTCTACGACGGGCGCACCATCAGCGAGCTGCGCGCACAGCACATCGAAGCGCCGATTCCTGAACTGAACCGGGATTTCCCGGCGGATGTCAAAGCGATTTTAGCGGGCTGCCTGGCGAAAAGGCGCGAAGGCCGTTTTGCAAGACTTGAGCTGCTGCTCAGCGACCTGATTAAGCTGTACGAAGCGCACAGCGACGAACCGCTGCCCAAAGTCACCGCCGAAGCATTCACAGCAGGTGATTACAACAATCGGGGCGTGACATTTGCTAATCTGGGCAACCCGCAGCGCGCCATCGCCGATTATGACCGTGCCATCGCACTCGACCCCAACAATGCCAAAGCCTACTCTAATCGGGGCAATAGTTACGGCGATCTGGGGCAGCACGAGCGCGCCATCGCCGATTATGACCGTGCCATCGCACTCGCCCCCAACAATGCCACAGCCTACATGAATCGGGGTGTCACCTACGGCGATCTGGGGCAGGACGAGCGCGCCATCGGCGACTATGACCGTGCCATCGCCCTCGACCCCAACGATGCCCTAGCCTACTATAATCGGGGCACTAGTTACGGCGATCTGGGGCAGCACGAGCGCG